>Ga0208694_1000190_pt1 | contig 96737 bp, 59 predicted proteins | sample AD_UKC078_MetaG_FD_184442 | JGI IMG/M metagenome (GOLD analysis project Ga0208694, IMG submission 184442) | Active sludge microbial communities of municipal wastewater-treating anaerobic digesters from USA - AD_UKC078_MetaG (SPAdes) (version 2) | ecosystem: Engineered > Bioreactor > Anaerobic >...
TTGAAAAGAGACTACCCTGTGTAGTCTCTCATTTTATTATAAACATTTATTTGACAACATATTGTAAAAGCATGATAACTTTCTATATTAATTCTACATGCCTTTGTGACATGTATTTTAAGTGCTTATCTAATCATTTAATTTAATTATACATGTTCATTGGACAGGTGTTTTTTTGTGCTTGTCTAATCATCTAATTTTATTATACATTTGTCATTGGACAGGTGTTTTTTTGTGCTTGTCTAATCATTTAATTTAATTATACATGTTCATTGGACAGGTGTTTTTAATGCATGTATAGTTTTCTAATTTAATTATACATGGTCATTGAACAACGCTTTTTTTGAAAAGTTACTCTGGGCGGGAATTTGCTCTGGGGAGGGGAAGTTGGAAGTTGCTCTGGGGAGGCAATATTGCTCTGGGGAGGAAAATTGCTCTGGGGAGGAAAATGTTGATCGCGGAATATACTCTGGGGAGGCAATATTGCTCTGGGGAGTGGAAGTTGGAAATTGCTCTGGGGAGGCAATATTGCTCTGGGGAGGGGAAGTTGGAAGTTGCTCTGGGGAGGCAATATTGCTCTGGGGAGGAAAATTGCTCTGGGGGAGGAAAATGTTGATCGCGGAATATACTCTGGGGAGGCAATATTGCTCTGGGGAGTGGAAGTTGGAAGTTGCTCTGGGGAGGCAAATGTTGCTCTGGGGAGTGGAAGTTGGAAGTTGCTCTGGGGAGGCAAAGTTGCTCTGGGGCAGTTAGAAAAAATTGTGAGGTTAAAAAAAATAGCTATTTTTTAATAGCTATTTTTTTTGCGAATTTGAATTTTAAAGATATGAATATTTTTTTCGTTAATGAATGGCTTTCATCATTGGAAATGCGATGACGTCGCGGATGCTAGGTTGGTCGGTAAGGAGCATAACTATTCTGTCAATTCCAATTCCTACTCCTCCTGTGGGAGGCATGCCAAATCCAAGAGCATTGACAAAGTCCATATCTACAGGATGATGAACTACGCCATCTTCTTTAATAGATTGTGTATCGTATTGTCGTTGTGCTTGGAGTCGTTCGTACTGTTCTACAGGGTCTGATAGTTCGGAATATGCATTCCCAATTTCCATTCGCATAACAAAAGGTTCAAATCGCTCTACTTGTTCAGGATTGCCTCTTTTTTTCTTTGTAAGAGGGGAGATGGCTAGAGGATGATCCATGACAAAAGTAGGTTGTACAAGATATTCTTCACATAATGTTTCAAATAGAAAGTTAATGACGTGACCACGAGAAAATGGTTCCATGACTTGAAATTCTGGATCAGCTTCTTTAGCTCGTTGTACGAGTTGTTCGTCTGTCATGTTTTCTACATCACAGTTTGCATATTCTTTGAGTCCATCTACCATGGTGATACGTTTCCAAGGGGGGGTGAAATCAATTTCTGTACCTTGGTAGGTGATTTTTTGTGTACCATGAATTTCTTGAACAACGCTGGAAATAAGTGTTTCAAATTGTTCCATTTGGTATTTGTAGTCTGTGAATGCTTCATACCATTCCATCATGGTAAATTCTGGATTATGGGATCGATCAATACCTTCATTTCTGAAATTTTGGCAAATGGTGAATACTTTAGGAAATCCACCTACGATGAATTTTTTAAGTGGAAGTTCTGGAGAGATTCTCATGAATGCTTTTTGGTTGGAAAGGGCAGAAATGGTGGTTTCAAATGGTTTTGCAGATGCACCACCATAGACAAGTTCTAAGGTAGGAGTTGTGACTTCTAAGAATCCACGATTTTCCATGAATCTGCGAATGGAAGAGATGATTTTAGCTCGTTGAACCATGATGTCACGGGCTTTTTTATCTGTAATCCAGTGTAAATATCTTTGTCGATAGATCATTTCTGGATCAGAGAGTTGGTAGTATTTTGTGTCGCCTTTTTCTTTGCTAATGGGAACTCGATTTACAGCTTTGCTAAGAACTATGCATTCTTTGGCCCAAATAGTAAGTTCACCTGTTTTGGTTTGAAAAACTGATCCGTTGATGCCAACCCAATCTCCAATATCTAATAGAAGTACTCCTTGCCAATTTTGTTCTGAAAGGTCATTTTGTTTGAGATAGACTTGGATTCTATTATCAAAGTCTTCAATGTCTACAAAGTATACTTTTTTGCCTTGTTGTCGTAGTGCTGTGATTCTACCTGCAATAGCAACAGGTTTTTCCATGAGTTCTTGGACGTTATCTCGTATTTGTGTGATGGTATGACTGACTTGAAAGTCATATGGATAGGGGTTGATTTGTAAATCAATGAGTTTTTGTCTTTTTTCTAATAGTTCTTCATTGAATATCATGTAATTTTGGCTCCAGGTTGTGGATGCAACCTATATATATAAATGTTTAAATATTGATATATGAAATTTTTTTGTATGTAAGAAATTTTATTTCATAACATTGTATGTATGAATTTGTTTTATGTAAGAAATTTTATTTCATAACATTGTATGTATGAATTTGTTTTTGTGTATATAAGATATTTTCTTTGTTCTGAACATTGTGTTTTGTTCAGAAACAAAACACAATGTTCAAAGCGTGTTTAATGTAGAAATACACTTTATTTAAGCGTATTTGTTTTAATCGTGTTCAAAGGTGAAATACGCTTTATTTTATTTTTTTAGCCATTGTGCAAACCATTTATGAACTTCATTCCACCATAGGCGAGCATTTTGTGGTTTAGCAACAAAGTGACATTCATCAGGGAAGTAGATAAGTCTTGAGGGAACTCCTTGTCGTTGTAATGCTGTAAACATCTGGAATCCTTGGGAAACATCTACTCGGTAATCGTATTGTCCATGGGTGACAAGAGTGGGAGTTTTAAAGTTATGTGCATAGTATAATGGGGAGAATTTTTTGTAGAGTTCTGGATTCTTGTAAGGTGTTCCTCTAAATTCCCATTCTGGAAACCAGAGTTCTTCTGTGCTACCGTATTTAGATATATTGTCAAATAGACCTGCATGGGAAACAAGGCATTTGAATCTGTCTGTTTGTCCATTGATCCAATTGATCATGAATCCGCCATAACTGGCTCCTGCAGCACCGATTCTATCTTTATCAATGAATGGAAATAGTTCAGGTAGTTTGTCAAAACCAGCCATTAAGTCTTTATAGGGTCCACCTCCCCAGTCGCCACTGACAGCATCACAGAATGTTTGTCCGTATCCTTTGGAGCCTCTGGGGTTGATAGCAACTACTACGTAGCCAGGTGCTGCAAATAGGCTGAGATTCCATCTAAAGTGGAAATCATCGTTCCAAGATCCTTGGGGACCGCCATGGATTAGGAATATAACAGGATATTTTTTGTTCGCATCAAAGAAAGGAGGTTTTACGAGGAGACCTTGGACTCTCCAGTTATCAAAGCTTGTAAACCAGAATGTTTCTAGTGGATTCATTTCAAGCTCTTCTAGTAGGTCTTTGTTTGTAAATGTGATTTGTTGGACGTTTTTACCGTCTGCATCTGCTGTGAAAATTTCAAATGGTAATTGAACAGATTGTCGTAAAAAGACGAGTTTACCGTCTGGACATACGCGAACTGCTTTGTTGTAATGTTCATCTACAAGTTTTTCTACTGGACCACCTGTAACTGGAACTCGATAAAGGGTGGATTTGTGGTGATTGTAGGAATAAAAGTAGATATAGCCATTAGCAAAAATAGGATCTGTAACGTCTCTGTCAAATTCTTCTGTTAAGTTTGTTTTTTCACCTGTTTCAATGTTGTGTACAATAAGGTCTTGTTCGTCAGCTTCGAATCCTTCTCTTGCCATGCTAGTATATGCTAGGTATTTTCCATCTGGAGAAATGACTGGGTTGACATCTCCGCCTTTATTAGGAGTAATAAGAGTAGGTTCGCCTCCCTCTAGAGGAACGCTGAAAATATCGTTGTTTGTAGAGATAGCAACCATTTTGTCTGTATTTCGTACAAAATAGAATGTTTTGCCATCAGGAGATAGTGTGAAGTCTTGCATGCCGCCTAGTGAAATAGGTGGGGTATCGTATTTTCCTGGAGTCAAGTCTTTAGCTTCGCCAGTTTCGCCATTTACATAGAATACATGGGAAAATTTGCCATATGTCCAACGATTCCAATGTCTGTAGAGTAGACTGTCAATAACAATACCTGTTGCTTTAGAGTTGATGCGTTCTTCATCTTTTTTATTAGATTCTTCGAGGGTCATATCAGGATATACGTTACAGACTGCTAGGAAGGAAACGCTATCTGGTGCCCATGCGTAATCATCGATATCTACAGGTAGATCAGTCTTCTGAGTAATAGCACCTGTTGTGGGGTCATAACTGAAAATTTGTACTTTACCTTTATCTGTGGTGGTAAGAAATCCGAGTTGTTTGCCATCTGGACTCCATTTGGGAGCACCTTCATAGCCAGGTTTGTTTGTCACTTGTGTTAAATTAGTGCCATCTGTGTTGATCATCCAAATGTCTGTGTTGCTTTTGTTTGTTTCCATATCATAGGAAGCAACTGTATAAGCAACTTGTTTTCCATCGGGTGATAAGGCAATGTTGCCTACTCGTTTAAAGTTCCAAAGGTCTTCTACTGTCATTGCTCTTTTTTCTGCCATAACGCTAGGAAGAAAAAGGAGAATAATTAGGAGAATGGATAGGTACTTCATCATAAATCCTTTCATAAAATAATGTGTTTATTTTATAAGAATTTTTCTATATGTACACTACATATATTGTCAGTATGTACACTACATTATACTATATATTATAGTTTATTTAGTTTATTTTTTAATGTTATATTTTTCTAAGAATTTTTCTGTATATACATTACAATATACTATATATTTTTTTCTGTATATACATTACAACATATTATATATTTTTTTTGTATGTAAACTACAATATATTATATATTATAGTTTATTTTTTTATAATTCAAGAAAAATCAAATTTTCTATTTTTATGTTGAATTTTTTTTACAAATAACAGATAATCATTATATGTTTCTAAATTTCTTAAATCTTCAATAAGTTAGGGTAGACGTGATGGATAAAGTAAGTAAGAATATGGAGAGGCTGAAATTAAATCCAAAAGATGCTATTTCTTTTAAGGAATTAGAGGAAGAGTATTTTTATGCACAGGATTGGACGAAGTTGCTTGAATTATATCATTTTCGAGCAGATGCCATAGAAGAGGAAAATGTCGCTGAAGCTGCTCGACTTTATTTTAAAAGTGGCGAGATTTATGAAAAGAAAATTGGGGATATATCTCAAAGCTTAGTAGAATATCAGACAGCATTTCGTTTGTATCCACAAGAAAAGAAGTATGGCAATTTTTTGTCCAGCTATTTTTTAGGAAAGGCGAATTGGGACGAAGCCCTGAGAGTATTGTTGCTTCAACAAGAACATGTGAAAGAAAAGGACGTTCGCATTTCTATTTTAATACAAGTTGCACTTTTGTATCAAAATCAATTAAAAAATAAAGAAGAAGCCGAACGTTTTTGGTCTGCTATTTTAAAGTTGGATCCTTTGCAAAAAGAGGCTTTTCAGGCTTTAGAAAATTTATTACATGAGGATAAGCAATGGGAAAAATTGCTTTCTCTTTATAATAGTTTGTCCATGGTAACTCCTGACTTAAAAGTGAAAAAACGTCTATTAGAACAATCTGCTTTGATTTGTAAAGATTATTTAGGCAATCTTCCCCGAGCATTAATGTTTTATAAAGATTTATTGAAATTCGACCCTAAAAATTTAGATTTATTGAAGAAAATTGAGAATATATACATGCAATTAAATGAGTGGGATCATGTCATTGAAATTTTAGAACAAGAGCTAGAGTTTTTAGATAGCAGTAAACAGGCACAGTTATATATTCGTATGGCTGAAATTTCTAAAGAAAAATTACAAAATATACATAAGGCGATTTCATATTATGAATGTTCTTTGAAATATCAAGAAACAGATTCAATTTTGCAGATTTTAGAAGAATTGTATATGTCGGAAAAAATTTGGGATAAATTGGCTGATATTTATCAAAAACAAGCTAAGCTTTGTCAAAATACAGATGATTTAATAGAGTTGTATTGTAAATTAGGAAGTTTATATCGAGATAATATAAACGATGTTTCTTCTGCGATTTATTGGTTTGAACAAGCATGGCAACGTTCTTTAAAGGATCTTACTATTCTGCGATCATTGCAAGATTTGTATAAGTCTCAAAATGATGTATTGCATTTAGTACAAACATACTATGATGAAATTTCTCTTGTTAGCGGTGAAAAAGAAAGAGTCTTACTATATTATAAAATTATTAATATTTATAAGAAACAAAAGGATTTTTCATCTATAGCTCAAGTATATGAAAAAGTTTTAAAAGAGTTTCCTACACATCAAAAGTCTTTAGAAGAAGCAAAAAATGTATATTGGATTTTACAAGATTATCTTGCCTTTTTGCGTGTATTAAATTTGCAAATTTCTCACAATGAAGATTCACCTGAGATGATTCCGTTATATTTAAAACGTGCTGAAGTTTGGAAAGAAAAGCTTGGAAATGAAGAAAAAGCCATTGAAACGTATTGGAAAATTTTAGAATTAGATCGTAGTCAATTGGCAGTTTGGGATATTTTATATACATATTATCTTAAAAATAAAGATTATGAACAAGTTATCAATGCATTAGTAAATACCATTCATTTTGATTTTTCTCGAGCTGAAGCTAATTATTTAGAGATTGCCTTGTTATATTTAGATGAGTTAAAAGAAGAGTCTCTGGCCATTGAATTTTTTCAAAAAGTGTTAGAAATTAATTCTTGCAATATGCAAGCTATCAAAGCATTATCTGTTTTGTATGAAAAAAATCAAGATTGGGAAAAATATATTGAGAATATGGTGCATCGTTTAGAGTTGACGATGGATCCTAAGGAACGTATTTCTTTGCATTTTTCTTTAGCTAATGTGTTTCATGCTTTGAAAAGTGATGATGAAGAAAAACATTTGATTGAAATTTTAAAACTAGATTACAGTAACCGTGTTGCTATTGAATCTTTAAAAAAGTTTTATTTTATTCGCCATGAATGGCAAAAATTTGTCGAGCTATTTGAATTTGAATCTTTAGTATTTTCTACTATGGATGAACATTTAGAACAAATGTATATTGAAATTGCAACTCTATATGAAGATCACTTAAAAAATATACCTCGCTGTATTTTATTTTATGAAAAAGCTCGTCAATTATTTCCCGATCGTTTAATTACTTTAAATGCTTTAGAGAGACTATATGAATCTACAGGAGAATATCACCTTTTAATTGGAGTATTAGAAAATAAAGCTCGTTTAGCAGAAGATGAGTCTGTACAAAAAAGTTTATATTGCAAAATAGGTACACTTTGGCAGGAAAAATTACAAGTGTCGAAAAATGCAATTTATGCCTTTGAAAAAGCACTTTATTTAGATCCAACAAATCAAGAGGCTTTGAAAAATTTAGAAACATTATACATGCAAGAAGAAAATTATGTGAGTTTAGTTCGCATTTTTTGTATACAAGCAGACATTTCCTCCAATGTGAAAGATAGAATTTCTTATTATATACAAGCAGCGTTACAATATGAAGAAAAATTAAATAATTTAGAAGAAGCAGCAAAGATTTATGAAAATATATTGCATTTAGATGAGTATCATGAAATTGCATTAAAAAGTTTGAGCCATATTTATTTAAAATTAGAAAAATGGGATTTGTTATCATGCGTATATTCGAAGATTATTAATTGTTCTGAAGATCAAAATTTAATTTTGACTTTATCTTTTGAATTGGGCGAGATATATGTTGATAAGTTACAAGCATATCAAAAAGCTATTGGTGTTTATAATGATATTTTATTGCTTCATTCTGGAGATTTAGATGCTATTCAGGCTCTAGAAAATTTATATACGAAGTTTGAACAGTGGGAAAAATTAGAAAATATATTGCAGACAAAATGTTCTCTTATAGAAACTGATAAAGAAAAAATTGCACTTTTTTTAAGATTGGGGCAATTAGTTGAAGAAAAATTATGTAATTTTTTGAAATCTTTTGAATATTATAAAAATGTATTGACATATCAAAAGGATCATCGTGATGCTATCCATGCAATGAGAAAATTAGCATATAAAATGCAAAATTTTTCTCAAGTGATTTGGACCTTGGATCAAGAATTACAATTTATAAAGGCACCTGGGGAACGTGTTGAATTGTACTTTGAAAAGGGAGATATATGTCGAGAAAAATTGCTAGACTTCGATGTAGCAATTGATTCTTATGAACATATTTTAGAAATTGGTCCTGGAAATTTACGAGCTTATCAAGCTTTAGTTTTGATGCATCAACAACGAAATGAATGGAATGCATTATTAAATGTTTGGGAACGGCAAATTCGTATTTCTAATCCAGAAGAACAAAAGCATTTATTGTTAAGTTCAGCCAAAATTTGGGAAAATAATTTGTACAATGATGATGAAGCCAAGAAATGTTTATTGGCTACTTTACAATTAGAACCAAGTTTTTTAGAAGCACGTGATATTTTAAATGCTATTTATTTTCGTTTAAAAGAGTATGAATTATTAATTGCTTCGTATGATGAAGAAATCGCTATTACAAAAGATCAAAAACATTTAGTAGAATTGTATTATCAGCAAGGTAAAGTATGGGAATTTGATTTATCCAATGAGGAAAAAGCATTGGAAGCATACTATGCTGTGTTACAGTATGATCCGCATCATTTATCAGCTATAAAAAGTTTACAACGAATATTTTTAAAACAGTCTTGTTATGAACAGTTATTAGATGCATATCAACGTGAATTAGCAGTTCCTAATAATGAAAAGGAACGTCAGATTGCTTTATATTTATTTTGTGCTGATTTGCAATGGAAAAAATTAAACAATATAGATGCAGCGATTAAAAGTTATTTAGCTATTTTAGATATTCAATTAGACTCCAATAATTTAGTAGCTGTTCGAGAATTACAAGAATTATATTCTATAAAGAAGCAATATAATGAATTGCAAGTAATGTTATTTAAAGAATTAGAGTTACAAAAAGATAGCAATAGATTAATTGCAGTTCATTCAGAGCTTGCTTATCTAATGGAAGATAAGTTACAAAATATAGATGTTGCCATTGAACATTTTTCAGAAGTTCATTTATCTCGCCCAAATAATTTACCTATTTTACGTAGATTAAAAGCATTGTTAAGAAAATGTGAACGTTGGGAAGCGTATATTGACGTTGCTGAAAAAGAAATTAAATTATGTTCGGGTGTTGCTACCTTAATTCCTATGCATTTAGATGTATTGCATGTGTATGATGAACATTTAGAAAATGTTCAACAGGCTATTGTGCATGGTGAAATTATTTTAAAAATGCAACCTCATAATTTGGAAGTGTTAAGAAAATTACAAACATTATACAAAAAAGCTTCTTTAGTAGAAAATTTAGTTCGTGCATATTTACAAGAAGCTAGCATGCCAGAAGTTGCCAGTGATGAAAAACGCTTGATTTATTTATATCAAGAAAGTGCTCGTATATATTTAAATACATTGAAACGCTTAGAAAATGCTGCTCAATGTTATGAGAAAGTAGTTCAAATAGATCCAGCTCATAGAGAATCCTTATCAGGATTAGTCAAAATTTATAGTCAATTAAAAAACTATGAAAATTTGATTGAAATTTATGAAATGGCTGCACAACTTTCCAAGAACCAAAAAGAAGTGGAAAATTCGTATTTAAAGATTGGTGAAATTTGGGAACGAGAATTGCAAAATCTTCCTCAGGCATTGTTGAGTTATCAAATTGTGTATACTATGAATAGAGAAAATTTTCAAGCTGTTACTGGTATGCGCAAAATTTTTGAAAAAGAGCAACGTTGGGGAGATGCTATTGAAATATTAAATGTAGAAGTCACTCTCTGTGATGAGAAGAAAAAACCATCGTTGTATTTGAAAATGGGGGAATACTGGGAAGAAAAATTAGGTATGCCCCACCAAGCTTTAACTTGTTATTTAAAAGTTCTTGGATATGGTTTCCATCGTCCTACTGCAGAACGCATTATGAAAATTCAAGAGCAAGTTTGCGACTATCAAGGTCTTGTAGAAATTTTAGAAAAATGCATTCGTACAACAGATACTGACGAAGAATCTGTTGCTAGATTGCTCTATTTAGGACGTATCCAGTGGAAGCATTTGAATTATCATGATTTGGCAATTGAAACATTCAATAAAGTTTTAAAAATTGATAATAAAAATATGGATGCCATTCTTGCATTGGAAGAATTATTAGAAAATGCAAAAAAATGGGAAGAATTAGTTGATATTTTACAAATTAAGCGTGAAATAGTTCATGATTTTCAGGATTTATTAGATGTTTGTATTAAAATTGCAAATATTTACCACAATCAAATCCATAGTGGGAATTTTGCTATTAAATTTTATGAGATGGCTTTAGATTTATCACCTCATCATTTAGATTTAATTCATATTTTACAGTCATTGTATTATGAATGGGGCTATTACAAAAAGCTCATTGGGCTGTATCAAAAAGAAATTTTATTGATTGAAGATCAAGAAACAATCATTCAACTGTATGAAAAAATTGGTGAAATTTTAGAACGAAAATTGTTTGAAGAAGAACAAGCTATTCGTACCTATGAAAAATTATTAGAGGTGGATAAAAGCAATTATTTTGCAATTCAATCTTTATCTGTGTTGTATGAAAAGTATCAATCTTGGGATAAATTAATTCGAGTATATAATTTCTTAATTGAATATGCAGTGCACCAAGGGGATACTGAAAGTAAAATATATTATTTAATGAAGTTAGGGTGTTTATATCGTGATGAAAAACACGAATCTCATAATGCTATTTCTGTATTTCATCGTATTATTGAAATAGAGCCTTCTCATTATGATGCACTCCATGCATTAGAAGATTTGTATAAAAATTTAGACAAGTCTTCGGAAATGGCGGAGTTATTGCGACAAAAATTATCTATGTGTACGACAGATATAGAACGTTTAGAATTATATATCCATCTTGGATCGTTGTATGATAAAGAATTAGAAAATATAGACAATGCTATTCAAATGTTTCAACAAGCATTAGAATTGGATCCCAATCGCCTAGAAGTGTTGCAAGCTTTAGATTCTTTATATTTGCGTAAAAATAAGTGGGATGAACTGGTAGAAGTTTGTTTGCGTGAAATTGAACTCAATGAAAATCTTGAAGAAAAAGCTGAACTTTGTTTTCGTCTTGGTGTTATATATCGAGATCGTTTTCAAGATTTATTGCGTGCGAAAACTATGTTTTTATCTTCCATTGATTATAAAGCAAATATGCGTAAAGCATTGAAAGCTTTAACTGGATTGGCTATTTTAGAAGAAAATTGGACGCAAGCTGTTAAGTATATTGGCATGGAAATTGTGCATATCCAAGATCCTATGGAAAAGGTAGAATCATTGACAGAGTTAGGGTCTTTATACCAACATAAGCTCAAATTAATCCAAAAAGCAAAAGAATCTTTCCAAAAAGCATTAGACATTAATCCTAAAACCACAATTGCCATTGAAGCTATGGCAGATATTTATTTTACTCAAAAAGAGTATGTCCAAGCAGAGCCATTATTAGGACGCTTAGTCTTATTAGTAGAAAAAAGCAATATAGACAGAATGTCTAATATTTATTATAAATGGGGTTTAGTGGCAGAAAAATTAGGCAAAAAAGATGATGCTATTGTACGATATAGCAATGCTTTAAAAATGCAAGAAGATCACTTTGACTCTTTATGTGCATTGGGTGCCTTGTATTTTGAACGTGCACAATGGGGTTTTGACAAGAGCCAGTGGCAAGAAGCATTAGATATTTATCAAAAAATTTATGAACATCCTAAGTTAGAGTCTGATGATGACGTGGTTCGTCGTTTAGCAGTTATGTATGAAAAATTGGGACAAATTGACACTTCCATTGAGTATTACACAAAAGTTTTAGCTAATATTCCAGAAGATGCGGATAGTATCCAAGCATTAGCACGTTTATATTTAAAACAAGGCAATGATCAAAATGCTCTTCATTTCTTGCAACGTATTATACGAAGTGACTATATTTCTTTTACAGAACGTCGTAGTGCTTATATGACGATTGCAGAAGTACAGACAAGATTGGAAAATCATAGAGAAGCTATTGAAGCTCATATGATTGCTTTAGAAATGGGAGTAGAAGATCCTATTATTTTAAAGAAAATTGGCGAAAGATATATTGCTTTACAAGAATGGGATTCTGCTTGTGAATGGATTGAAAAACATTATCCTTATTCAGAAACTGATGATGAAAAAGTAGAAAATCGTTGCTTACTGGGTGAAATTTATATAGGACGTGGTAATTTTGACAAAGCTTTAGAAATTTATCGCCAAGCATTAGAGGCAAATTCTACTTGGGTTCCTGCAGTACAAGGTTTGGCTTCTATTTATGAAAAACAAGGTTTATGGAATGAAGTTGTTCGTTGCTATCGTGATTTTTTACAAAATTTACCTCCAGATAAGAAAATTTTAGGATTGCCTATTTATTTAGCATTAGGAAATGTATTTCACGAAAAGCTCCATGATGATAATTTTGCTATTAAGGAGTATACAGAGGTATTAAAATTGGATCCAAATCATATAGCAGCAAGAATTGCTTTAGCCACTATAAGAGCTAATCATCCTAAGTTGCGACGTGATGCTATTAAAGACCATTTATTGTTATTACAACAAGAACCTTTGCGTTCTTCTTCGTATCGCAAGATATATGAATTATTTCAACAAGAAAATCTTCATGATTCTGCTTTATGTGCACTAAGGATGCTTGCTTTACAAGAAAAGTTATTGGGATCTGAACAAGAATTTTTAGAAAAAAATCCTCCCAAATGTATTTCTCGTAAAGTAGATTTTTTTGAATTCAATGGAACAGAAGAGCAAAAACAACTACATACAATCATGTCGTTAACAGCAGACAGTATGACAAAGGTTTATTATGCAGATTTAGAAGAAAAGTATGGTTTGCGTAGAAAAGATCGGTTAACATCAGATTCGAATCCTGTATTGTGGAAAATTATAGAAGAATTACGTCAGATTCTTTCTATTTCTTCGATTGATGTATATGTTACACCTAGAAAAAGCCATCGTATTCTTATTGAAAATACGCAGCCTATTTCCATTATTCTAAGCCAATTTTTAGTAGAGGCATTGTCTAAATCAGAATTGTATTTCTTATTTGCTCGTTCTTTATTTTATGTATGCAATAATCAATTTTTAGTTTATAAATTGAGCGAAAAAGAATTGTTACAATATTTTCGTCTATTGCAAAATTCTTTTTTAGACAATCCCTATCCTATGACTCCTGATGAGGAAGTTCTTTGGAAGAAAATTAGAAATGCATTGCCTAGAAAGGTACGAAAAATTTTACAGGAACAACCAGAAATTTGGCAAGCCATTTCAGAAAAAAATATAGTAAGTTATGTACAAACATTAGAATTTGCAACAAATCATTTTGCCTTGTTGGCTGTAGATTCTTTAGAATTGACTCTTCAAATGATCTATAAATTGCACATTTTACAACAAACTGGAAAATTAATTCGCATGGATAAAATCCATTGGCCTGAGGTTATTAAATTAGACAGTATTGTAGATATATTACAATACAATGTAAGTTTAGAATATACAAATATGCGTAAAAAATTAGGAATCGGAATTTAGTTTCTGCCTCAGCAATTATTATGTCAAGGATATTTTATTATGCAAAGGCATAGATAAATGGCACAAAATGAAAAATTAAAAAAACATATTTCGCAGTTGTTAGCAAATATAATTAATTATGAATTAAATGATCCTAGAGTTCGTTTTGCATCTGTTACAAAAGTAGAACTGTCTAGGGATAAACGATATTGTACAGCCTATATTTCTATTTTAGGAAAACCACAAGAGCAAAAAAAAATTATGAAAGGGTTAGAAAGTGCTCGAGGTTTTATCCAAATGAAATTGGGACGTCGTCTTGAATTAAAACATATACCTAGCTTAAGACTTGTGCAAGATTATTCTATTGAACGTAGTATTATGATGGAACAATTAATGCAACAAGCAGCTAGTGAATATAGTAACAATGATAATATACAGGAAGAAAAGGAATCTGCCCATGAATCATAGAAATTTTAGAAATTTTAATCAAAGAAAAATAATTCCTCTCATGTCCGTTTGTATAGGCGTTATGATATTTTTTCGTCCCGATATTGTGATGTATTTATTGGCTTTTTATTTGATTATAACAGGAATTCTTGGTTTAATGGAGTAATGAAATCGTATCCAATTTTGGAACGATTGAACAAGACTACACAAGAACTTTCTCAAATTTTAGATTTGCAAAGTTTATATAGAGAATCTGCTCAAAAAGCTTGTTCTCTTTTTCAATGTAAAAAAAGTTGTATTTTATTATGGACTAGTAAAGGCACTTGGAAAATACAAGCTTCTTATGGTGTTCGACTGCCTCATAGTTTATTTTGTGAAGGTAATATAGAAGAATGGTGTAAAAACAATGAACATGTTTTAAAAAAATGGTTGTTGTTAGAAGAATATCATTCTTTTTTATATAATATTCTTGACGATCATTCAATTATATGCATTGCAGATTCTATTTTTAAAACGCAGTGGGGAGAAAAAGAATATTTTATTTTACAAATATTGAGTACCCATATTGTTCTCTGTCAAAAAAATGCAGAATTATATGAAAAAGCTAACTTCGATTACTTAACAGGATTATATTCTCGAAGGTATTTTGACGAATATTTGGGGAAAAAACACTTAATGTCTATATTAATGATAGATATTGATTATTTTAAAAATATCAATGATTTGTATGGTCATATGGTAGGTGACTTTGTTTTACAAAAAATAGCTCATATTTGTAAAATGTCGATTCGTCGAGAAGATATAGCAGTGAGATATGGCGGAGAAGAATTTTTAATTTTATTAGAAACTATTTCTCCTAAAATAGCTATAAAAGTCGCAGAAAGAATTCGTAAGAAGATTCAAGAGACTAAGTTTGAGCAAGGCAAATATACTTTCTCTATTTCCGTAAGTATAGGAGTTTCTACTTATCAAAAAGGTGATTCTCTATTTACTTTAATTCAACGTTCTGATGTTGCTTTATATAAAGCAAAAATACAAGGTAGGAATCAAGTTTGTTTAGGTGAGTAGATGGTATCATGTATATTATGATTGCTGTTCTATATTATTAAATGTTGCAGATATTCATTGACTCTTTCATCTGCAAAATTTATCCTTGAATATAACTTGAATATAATATGATATTGGAATAAAAAAGTAAAATAAAAGAATAGCTTTTACGTTGATCACTATATTTTTATATTTGTTTGTAATGTTTTAATGTTTATTACTTAAAAATTATCATTTAAGTAAGGTTTACTAAATGCAATACTTAATCAAGCTTGATTAAATGCAATACTTAATCAAGCTTGATTAAAATTTGACTACATTAAATAAATAGTGTGTAATAGAAAAACTATAACAAAACAATATATATTTTTGTATTTATAGCTTTTCTAAGAGCAGACTAATCATATATTAATTTTGTATGAGCTATAGAATATTCTTGTTCACTTAATTTTGTAAGATGGTAAATATATGATTCGGCATTTCCTTCTTTATAGCCAGTTTTAGCGTAAAGTTCTCCTGAAGAATGAAAAAGTAAAACGCTAGGATATGCTTGGACTTTAAATTTTTTGGCAAGGTTTTGATTATATGCTTTTGTTTTTGAATCTTGTGGAATTTTTGAAGGGAAATCAATTTCTACAAAAACAAAGCCTTTGGATGCTACTGTGTTCCATTCTTTTGTATTAAATACATCACACCAAAGTCGTATACACCATATGCACCAATCAGAACCAGAAAAATTGACTAAAACGTCTTTATTTTGCAATTTAGCTATAGAACATGCTTCTTCAAAATTTGTATACCATTTAGCTGGTATTATTTTATCTGGTATAATAGAAATACCTAGTGCTTTTTCTAGGGAGGAATACCATGTTTCTATTGTATATGTTTTACTAGAAAGTAAGTTTTTTATTGTTTTTTTTTCCTTAGATTTCTTTTTTGTTTTGTTTTTTGTATCGTCTTTATCAGTCTTGTTTTTTGTATCGTCTTTGTCTATCTTGTTTTTTGTATCTTTTTTTTCTTCTTTGGGAGCAATTTTCTTTCTAGCTGGTCGTTTTTTTTGTAATTCTTGAATGTGTTGAATATATACTTTTGCACCACCAGGTTTATAACCTGTTTTTTCGTATATTTTGCCTTCAGGAGTTAATAAACAAATAGTTGGAAAACCTTGAATCTGGAACTGATCTGCTAAATCACTATTATGTTTCATTTGTTCTGCAGAGATTGTTTTTCTTCTTGGAAAATCTATTTTTAAAAGGACAAGATTATTTTTAGAAAATTTTGCCCATTCTGAAGTTTCAAATACTTCTCTTGATAAGCGTACACACCAGCCGCACCAATCAGATCCTGTAAAATTAACAAGAATATCTTTATCTTCTTGTTGTGCTATTTTTTTTGCTTGCTCCATATTCGTAAGCCAATTTTGTGCAAAAAGTGTACTAGAATAAAGAATCATTAAAATAAATATCCATTTTTTCATGGATGCTCCTTTCCTGTAGTTTATAGTAATGATAATATTAATGGGTTAATTCCATTTTTTATATATTTCTATGTAAAATTGTATACATATTCATATTTCATTTTGATAGACTTTATAAAAAATCCATCTATATTTTATGTTCATATTATCTATCTTTTTGTTTCTAAAAAAGAATATTTTATGTTAGAATATAGAGTATCATAGAAAAACAATAGAATAGAAAAATTTCATATATTGAATCCCTTTTATCTGATGAAATGAGTATTTCATGCAATCTAAAGATGATCGTTTTCATACAACGAGAATCCCTATTTTCAACATGGATATAGGAAATCAATCTATAAAATCTAAAGATAATTGCAAAGATACAGGTAGATTGAACATGTCTGACATTAACCCTATATCATTAGACGGGAATAAGATTAATTGGGATGAAGCTATTAATAAAAATTTGTCCTTATTAAAAAAATTGCAAAATTTTCGAATTGAATTGGACAAATACAAAGAAGAACAATATCGCTTAACAACGATTTCATCCTTGCAAACTTCTTCTAATGATTTTAGCTCTTACTCTAATGCCATACAGCCGCAGTATGAAAATAATAGGAATACTATCCATTATACAATGTCACCAGAACAAGATTCAACCATATCTAGAAATTTTTCAATACCTAAAATATATCCTACAAATTCTTATTCAACAAGCAAGGATAATTTTGATATTCCTTTGAAAAAAAAAGAACCTTACTTAAAAATTGTTCCTAAACCTGAAAATCAATCTTCAGGGAGTGGACAGTCAAAAAATATTGAGTTTTGGAAAAAACAATTTGGACTACGAAATTAGATAATATTTTTTTGAAAAAATAATTTTGATTGTGAAATGAGATGCTATTTTTTATGAGATTTTGAAATTCATTTTTCATTACATAATAAGAAATTAGAAATGTTTTTTTTAAAACAATTCAATTTTAATATTGCATATCTTATAATTCTATAGTAAAATGAGAGAAAATTGTAAAATTTAAACTTGTTTTTTAAACTTGTTTTTTTGATTTATTAATTTTTACTCTACTTGCTAGAATATAGCTTCTAGGATTCATTTACAGTATTTATAAACTAGTAATTAGAGTTTATTGTTATTTTTATTGTTGGTCTATAACAATTTTAAACTAGCATAATATTGAATTTTAAGAGGAACACAGATGGCGAGTAATGAAGTTTGGGGGATTGATATCGGCAAAGCTGGTCTAAAAGCTGTTAAAATGAAACGGCAAAAAGATCAAGTTGAAATTGTCGCGATTGAAATCATAGAATATGAACAGCCTTCTGAGGCAGAAAATGTAGATAAAGAAGAACAAATTCGTCAAGCATTAGTGGAATTTAAAACTCGCAACAAAATAAAAAATGAGAAAATATATCTCTCGATTCCTGGCCAAGCGACTTTTAACCGTCTGATTACAATTCCACCAGTTGATGCAAAACGTATTCGTGAAATTGTAAGTTACGAAGCACAACAACAAATTCCTTTCCCTTTGAATGATGTTTTATGGGATTATCAATTGATTGGTGATCAACAAGATAAACAATCTTATGAAAGAGAAGTCATGTTGTTTGCAGTACGACGTGAGATTATCAATAATTTTCTTGCTAATTTAGCTGCTGCAGATATTCCAGTACATGGCATTCAAATTGCATCTGTTGCAATTTACAATTTTATTCGGTATGAAAAAAACGATCTCAATGCTTGTGTTGCTATTGATATCGGAGCAGAAAATACTGATTTAATTGTTGTTGATAATGATAAATTATGGCTTCGTGCATTACCTTTTGCAGGCAATGATATTACAAAAGCATTGCAAAAAAGATTTAACATCCCTTATGGGGAAGCAGAAAAATTAAAACTAAAATCAGGGAAAACAAAACAGGCAAAGAAAATTTTTGAAGTTATGAAGCCTGTTTTAAAAGATATTGTAGGCGAAATTCATCGTTCTGTTGGCTATTTCAAATCTATGTCCAAAGATGTTAAATTTGAACGTATGATATTTTTAGGAAATGCTACAAAACTTGCTGGATTCCAAGAATTTTTTTCTCAAAATCTCCAATATGATATTGAAGTTCTTTCTGAAATTCAAAGGATTCATATTTCTCCAAAAATCAATGTGAATCTATTCCAAACAAATATAACCACTTTTGCAGTTGCCATAGGATTGGCATTGCAAGGATTGAATTTGTCCGTCAATAAAATTTGTTTATTGCCTGAAGAAATTGCTTTAAAAGCTAACTTAGAAAATCAGAAAAAGTATTTACTTATTGCTGTCATTCTTTTAGCAATCGTTCCTGCATGGTTATATTATTCCAATACGTCTATGGTAACGAAAATTGCAGAAATTAATAATAAAGTTTCTCCAGTATCGGCAAAAAAAACACTGGATCAGTTTCAAAGAGATGTGCAATTAAAAAGAAAAACAGAGAAAGAATTTGCAGATTTTAAAAAACAAATAACAATGGAGAACTACGGATTATATGCAATTCAGTCTCATACTGAGGTTTTAAAAACAGTAAGTGATTATCAAAAAATACATGAAGACTTACAAAGAATTACCCAAATTGGAAAAGATCGTAGACTTGTGCTTGAAATCTTAAATTCGTTTCATAATGTTTTGATAAAAGCTAATGAAACGATTCGGCAGGATAGACTAAGTACACATAAAATTTGGTTAATAGATCTATCAATTTCTAAGGAAGGTTCTCTACCAAAAACAAATCCAGAGGTTTTTGAATCTTTTGATCCAATCTATACCACAATTAAAGTAGCTTATAAAACTTTTAAAGATCCTGTCACCAATCGTAATGATCCTGTAAAAAATCGTGATTATATTGTGAAACATATTCGTGAGCCTCTGGCAGGTGCAATGTATCAAAACCAAAAGTTATTTTCCTTAGTAGGTACGCCTATTAGTGAAGATTTAGATACTCTATTTCCTAGTGATACTCCAGAATCAGAAAGTTATCATTATGAAACCTTGACTTTTGAAACAGTGTTAAATAAAAGTCATATTTTTACTTTGGACAATGACATCATTGTTTCTTATTTGACCAAGCCTGAACCTGAATCTATAAAAAGAATATTCCAAGAATATGGCTATGAATTATCAGATGATATTTCTGTGAAAGAATTTAGTAAAGATGTTGCTTGGATTGTATCAGATAACCAAAATCATAGTTATATGATTGTAAAAACTTCTGGGACAAGAGATAGAGACAAAAGAAAAGGGATAAGTAGTCCATCTACCATCAAAGTTTATTCTATTGTACATTCCTAATTTTCTTTGATAGTGTTACTCTAATTGTTTTAAAATAATTAGAGTGATACGTTTTTTAAATTAGTATTTATTCTAAAAACTTAGATAACATTTTTCACTTATTATGATTTATGAAAAAGTGATGTTATGAAAAAATATTACTTTTAGGAGTACAATTCAAAAATGGATATTGATTTTCAAAAACATGGCTTTTATTTTATTTTATTAGGAATTTTATTAGGATATATCTTGATTTATTTTCTTGTAGTAGGTGGCACTAAAAATCAATTAAACAGTGACACTAAAAAATTAAACTCAATATCAAGTAATATTAGAGGATATAAAAACCGAATCAATGATCTTCCTAGTCAAAAAATGATTCAAGCTCATGAAAACCATAAAAAAGAGTTGACGAGTACTTTAAATGAAGTGTTAGATATTTATCAACAACAAGATGTTCCCATGGAAAGATGGTTTCCAGAAATTCGTATAAGTTCAACGAGTCAATTTCCACAAGTCGACGAATTTGCAGCTTTATATGACCGTGAAAGAAGTGCATTGATTGAAAAATACATTGATAAAAAACAAGGTCTAAAATTAATTGCAAAAAAAAGCAGTGGAATATCTTTTGGTGATGAAATAGATATAGATGTTAAAGAACGTATAACAGAAATAGAAGGAATCTTAAATCTTACTTCTAAAAAAGAGATTGTAATTCCTGATAGTACAAAAAATGTACAAAAAAAATTCTTTATAGTACAAGAAGTATTGGATCTTTTAGAAAAAGGAAAGCTTCAATCGTTAAGTTCTTTTCGTTTTATTAATGATTGGAATGAAAAAATAGATGAATTGTTCTTTAAACGAACCGTTGAAATCACAGGAAAAATTGATTATAAGAACATTCCATTGTTAGTTCAAACCATCTTAAACGCTTCTTCATCTATAAAAAGAAGTTCTCAGATAAAAAAAGAAGCCGAAAATGAGGCAGACAAAAATACAGAAACAGCACAAGAAAAAACTACAGTAGCAGAAACAACTAACCAACCAATAGAAGAAAAACAAGAGGATTCACAAAGTATGCCTCTTATGACAGAAATTTCGTATCTTACTATAAAACGTGACATAACCTATATACCTGAAACTATTGAAATTGATGTTGCTTGGAATGAATCAGAAGAGCAAGCCCGAGAAAAATACTATAGTGATACTGCTACCAATGTCGTTTTGCCATCTGTGGAAATTACAATGCGAATTGATATTTTAGATTATGATGAAAAAATAAAAAATATAGAATCTCAGACAAGTGATTCATTCTAATGACATTTTAGAGCAGAATCAAAAGAGTTCAAAGAGTTTATTTCTAAAGATTGATTATTTTGTTGGAGGGCGCGTTTGTTCTCTGCCATGGCTAAGAGCTGTATCGCGTTGATGACTATGATAAAAAAAAGTAGGATTTCCTTCTTTTCTATAATAATTTTAAGTTTTGTTATGTTCATGGGTTGTGCTTCACAACCTGAACAGCAAGAACCTATACAAACAGAAGAAGTTTCTTCTATGGAAACTGCACAAGAAGAAACAGAACAATTGGTGGATGATATGCAGGATGAAAATCCTGAATTTCAAAAAACAATTGAAAAAGAACAACTTAAGAAAAGCTATCAAAATGTATTGTTTCAAAATTATTTAAAAACAGCTTCAAATCATGCTGAAAAAGGTCAATACCAAGAAGCCTATCAATTTGTATTAGAAGCCTTAAAATTAGAACCAAATCATAGAGAAGCATTAGACCTTAAGAGAGCTTATGGTAGCAAATTAGGTTTTGAACCTGATGAAGTTGCAGAGCGTTTGAATGAAGCTGAACAATTGGTAAATGTACGCATTGACCAAACTCGTTTAGAAATTGAAAATCAAATGGCAGAAGGTAAACATTGCCTAAAAGAAAAAGACTATGAAAGAGCTATTTCTTTATTCAAACAAGCTAAAGAAAAAATCCGATGGATGCCATACCATGTAGTGGATTTAGAAGGAAAAGCAAAACAAATTGATTTCTTAATCCAAAAAGCAGAAGAAGAAAATGAACGATATAAAGAAGAAGTTTCTTTACAAAGGCGAAGAGAAGCTGCAGAAGAGAAAAAAAGAGATGAAATTGCTCGTTTAAATACATTAAGAGAGCAAGTTCAAAATCTTTTACGACAAGCAAATATTGCTTTTGGAAAAGAAAAATATGAATTGGCACGAAGTTTTTGTGAACAAGTTCAAATTCTTGAACCTGATAACACAGAAGTATATAATTTACTCAATCTCATTAAACATGCACGACATGCAAAATCAATGGACAACAGTCGTAATGTCTACCTAGAAGAATGGAAAAAAACATTTGAAATGGTAGAAGCTGCAATGATTCCCAATCACAATATTGTTCAATTTCCAAGTTATGAAAATTGGAAAAAAATTTCTAAACGAGGAAGCAAAACAGTAGGGGAAGAAGAAGCAGAAGAATCTATAGAAAATAGAATAATTCGCGAACGTTTAGAGAGCGAAACTATGGATATGGATTTTACAGAAGCTCCTTTGCCAGAAGTAGTAGATTACTTACGAAATACAACTGGAATCAACATTATCATTGATCCAGAAGTTTTTAAAGAATATCCAGAAGAAGATAGTTTAAAAGTAGATTTAACTTTAAACAAAGCAAAAATAAGTTCTATTTTAAATCTTATTCTTTCTTTAAAAGATTTAGCTTATAGAATTACTAATGGAGTTCTAGTTATTTCTACGAAAAAACGAATTGTAGATAAACCTGTTCTTCGATTATACAATGTTCGTGATTTAACTGGTAAACTTAAAGATTTCCCAGGTTTAAATATGTCATTGAGTACAGATGAACGTGATGAAACAACTATTTCTGGTGCTTTATTAGGACAAGAGGAAACTGGACGAGAAGCAGCTATCACAGAAGAACAATTAACAGAACTCATTAAATCAAATATTGCAAAAGCAAGTTGGGATTTAGGAGATTGTTCTATTGAAACACGCCATGGAACATTAATTGTTCGTCAAGTAGAAGATGTTCATCAGCAAATTGATTCCTTATTAAATGATTTACGAAAAGCAACTGGCTTATTAGTAACTATTGAAGCACGTTTTTTAACAGTGTCTGATGATTTTCTAGAAGATATTGGTGTAGATTGGCGAAATTTAGGTGCTGTTTCCATGAATGCTGGTGAAAGACAATTTAAAGCAGGACCTGAAGATGATCATGTTAGAACAGACACAACGTATGCACCATTAGATGATGCTATTTTTAGTGCTGAAGCTGGCGAGGATAGTATTGGTACTGGAAAATCTTCTGGTATTTTTTATCGCAAGCAAAATTTTGATACACGCCACAGATTAGAAAATATTTTTGATGAAACCTTGGGAAGTAAGGGTGTTACCAATATAGGCGGTTTGAATATGCAAATGGCTTATGTAGATGAAATAGAATTAAATATGGTATTACAAGCTGTGCGAAAAAAATACAGAAGTAATCAATTAAATGCTCCTCGTTTAACTGTTTTTAATACACAAAGAGCCAATGTTACCATCATTTCCCAGTATGCCTATATTCAAGATTTTGACGTTGAAGTGGCAACTGCAGCTGTTATTGCCGACCCTATTGTAGGAACGGTGCAAGATGGTGTTATTTTAGATGTACGTCCTATTATTAGTTCTGATAGAAAATATATTACCTTAGAACTACAACCAACAGTAGCAGAACTTATTGAATTGGTACCATTTAAAACTCATTTAGCATCTTCAGGAGCTGGTGGTGGTGGAACAGTTACAATCCAAGCTCCTAATTTAAGATTGTCTCGAATCAAGACAAATGTAACGATTCCTGACGGAGGTACTATTTTATTAGGTGGACTTATTAAAGCTACGAAACAAGACAGTATGTCTGGCGTTCCTGTCTTATCTGATCTACCGATTATTAGCTTTTTCACAAGTCGAAAAGGAAAATTTACTCATCGTGAAAGTTTATTAATTCTTGTTACTGCTAAAATTACTTCTATGGAAGAACAAGAACCAAATGAAGGACGTGAATAATTTTCTGTTGTTATAATGTACTAAAAAGTCCACGATTTTTATCGTGGACTTTTTTTTAAGAAAGAATTTTCATGCAAAGTCATTATCTAACTTTTGCTAAAAAAACAGCCCAAGAAGCAGGCAAAATACTTTTATCTTACTTTGGAAACTTAACAAAAGAACAAATTCATTTTAAAGGACGAAGAGATTTAGTGACACAAGCTGATGTGGAGGCAGAAGCATATATTTGTCAACAGATTGTTCAAAATTTTCCTAATCATAGTATTTTAGGAGAAGAAAAAACAAAGAAAGATGGTTCTGAAGATGTTCTCTGGCTCATTGATCCCTTAGATGGAACAACAAATTTTACGCATGGACATCCTTATTTTAGTGTTTCCATTGCCATGGAATATAAAAAACAACTTCAATTAGGAGTTGTATATGCTCCTTATTTTCAAGAATTTTACTTTGCAGAACGAAATTTTGGTTCATGGCTTGAAAAAGACAATCAAAAAACAAAACTCCATGTATCTGTCACTTCTACATTAGAAGATTCTCTTTTAGCAACAGGATTCTATTATAATCGAAATGATACATCATGTAATAACCTTGATAATTTTGCACATATCCTTTTACAAACACAAGGGATACGTCGTTGTGGATCAGCAGCACTAGAATTATGCTATGTTGCCAGTGGTAAATATGATGGATTCTGGGAATTGTGGCTACAGCCATTTGATGTTGCTGCTGGAGTTGTTCTTGTAGAAGAAGCAGGAGGTAAAGTTACAGATTGTGGTGGCAACAGTGATTATTTATATGGTCATAGTATTATTGCATCGAATTCTCATATCCACCAAGCTATACAAAATAATATTTTATCGTATCCTAAATTGAAGACTATACAATAATTTGTTTCATATTAAAAATTTTATAAATATTTTTTTATTCTATTTTTTTGTTATATACGAATATATAGTTAAATATTTTCTTTTTTTATCTATCATTTCTTATAATTATGAAGTATAATACAATATATAGTATATAGTAGTTTTAATATGTAATTTTTTTTCAATGATTAGCTTTTCTCAACAAATGAAATGAAATGAAAGGCATATAGTTATGAACAAACTTTTTATTTTCTTATGTTTTGTTCTTTCTCTTAGCATCATTGCACAAGATTTTCCAGAATCTATGCATCCTTACGAAAATGATTGCAAAACAAGCGAAAGCTATTCTATCCCAGGAGCAGTTGCGCTGGAAATCACATTCAACCAACTTACAGAAGTGGAAGAAGATGCAGATTATATTGTTTTGATCGATAGCAATGGTGAAGAAGTTGGTGAATACACAGGAAAACAACTAGCTGGTTTAACAGTTCGTATTGAGGGTGATACTTTCATTATTCAACTAAAAGCAGACGATACTAAAAATGCTTATGGATACAAAGTAAACTCTGTTCGTGCTCTTTATGAAGGATATCGTTGCTATACTTCCATAGATAGTATAGATTATGATAGAATCAGCAATTTATACGAAGACGATCTGAAAGCCGAACTTTATAACTTAGTAAAAGGTCATACAAGCCTTGGCTATACTGGTGCACGAAAAAAAATGTTTGGTGAATTTGATAATGAAGGTGGTAAAATTCGTTGTGTATATACAGGAAAATATGTAAATTCATATGGGGTTCCTAATTCTAATGTCATGAACACAGAACATACATGGCCTAAATCAAAAGGTGCAGGAAGTGAACCAGCTAAAAGCGATTTATACCATCTTTTCCCAACAGATAGCAATGCCAATAGTCGCCGTTCTAGCTATCCTTTTGGTATAACTACAACAACCAAGTGGAGTGAGGGTGGAAGTATACTAGGTAGCAATTCTACCCAAGGAACTTGCTTTTATCCACGTGCTGACCATCGTGGAAATGTGGCTCGTGCCATGTTCTATTTTGCTATTCGATATCAAAAGTCTATTGATGCTGCACAAGAAAGAACACTTCGAGAATGGCATAAGGCAGATCCAGTGGATGCCAAAGAAAGAGCACGCCATGAAGCTATCGTAGCTTTACAAAAGAAAAGAAACCCATTCATTGATCATCCTGAATATGTTGATCAAATTAGCGACTTTTAAATGGAAAGAAAGCTCTCATGAATTTAATAGTTATGATAATATTGTCGATTTATCATCATAATTTAATACAATCAACCTCCTTTTGTCTAGGAGGTTTTTCTATTTTTTTCTAGGAGTGGGTTCTTAATATGGAACCAAACATACTTTGTGTGAATCCTTATATCCATGATTTCACAGCCTATGACTTATGGATGAAACCGCTAGGTCTTTATTGGATCGCTGCATTTTTAGAAAAATATGGTTATAAAGTTTCCTTTATCGATTGCGTGGATCGTTTTCATCCACAATGGTTAAAAAAACAAGAATTAATCAAACCTAAAAGCAAAAAAAATGGCTGTGGTTCTATTTCTTCAAAAATTATTCAGAAACCATCCATTTATTCTTGCATTCCACGTTATTATCGCCGATTTGGCATGTCGCCAGAAGTGCTGAGTGAAATTTTAAAATCTATTCCCACTCCACAAGCTATTGTTGTTACTTCCATGATGACGTATTGGTATCCTGGTGTCGTCGAAACTATCCAAATTTTACGCCAACATTTTCCTAGTGTACCCATTGCTTTAGGTGGTGTCTATGCTACATTATGTACAGAACATGCTGAAAAAGTATGTGGTGCAGACATTGTATTTCCAGGTCTATCAGAAATGCAATTATTGCGTTGGCTTGGTAGCATTACAGGAAACAATGCAGAAATACCAGAACAAAATGAAATAAAAGCAGAAGACTTGCCTATGCCAGCACATCATTTTTTACATAGTGGCAGTAGTGCAGTCATAGCAACTTCACTGGGATGTCCTCTTAAATGTACATACTGTGCCTCTCGTATCTTACAACCAAAATATAGACAACGTCCTATTCCTGAAGTAATCAATGAAATTTTCTATCTCGTTCATAAAAAGCGAGTTCATAACATTGCATTTTATGATGATGCTTTACTTATCAACGCAGAAAATCACCTTATTCCTCTATTGGAACAATTAAAACACCATGCTTGGGCAGTCCACTTTCATGCCTCAAACGGATTGCATGCATCTCTCATTACACCAAAAATTGCCAAACTCTTCTTAGAGGCCAAAGTAGATACTTTGCGCTTTTCCTACGAACGAACACCAGTATTTGCACCTGGATCTATATATTCCTCGGAAGATCCCGCTCTACACCAAGCTTTAGCCTATTTATATGAGGCTGCTGGCAATGAATATAAAATTCAACCTGAAGTATACGTCAAAGTCTTTTTACCAGACCAAACTGTGGAAGACATTGTAGATGGATTAATATATGTACATCAACAAGGCGGATACATTAAGTTAGCAGACTATTCACCAGTTCCCCACACACAAGATTTTGAAAAAATTATGGCAAAATACAACATTGATCCCCAAGAACCCTTATACCAAAACAAAACAACACTCCCCATATTTATGGGTTACTCAGAAGAAGAAACAGTTCATCCTATTAAATCCCTTGTCAAAGCCTTAAACTCATCTTTAGACCATGGTGTCAATTTATTCGCAGGGAAAAATAAAATTCAAACAACATTTTTAAAGAGTATTTCTAAACTTATTAATCTATAATTCCCCAGATTGTAAATAAAGCGAAAAAATAAAATTATGAAAGGTGAACAGAATGGAAAAAAAAATTAAAACAATCATAGAACCATTTAAAATCAAAATGATAGAACCAATTTCTATGATTTCAGAAAAACAACGTTGCCAAGTCCTACAAGAAGCTTATTATAATTTATTTTTAATCAAAGCAGAACACGTACTTATCGATCTACTAACAGATAGCGGAACAGGTGCTATGTCTGCAGCACAATGGGGTAAATTCATGGAAGGCGATGAATCTTATGCAAGTTGCCGTTCATTCTATGATTTTGAAGCAGCAGTCCAAGAACTTACTGGTTTAAAATACATTTTCCCAACACACCAAGGTCGAGCAGCAGAACGTCTCTTATTCACAGCCTTAGGCGGAGAAAAAAGATGTGGTAAAGGGAAGTATATCATCAATAACACACATTTTGACACAACTCGAGCCAACTTAGAATACATGGGCTTTGAAGGACTAGATTTTGTCATTGAAGAAGGTAAAATCCCTTCTAATGAATATCCCTTCAAAGGAAACATGGACTTAGTCAAACTGGAAAACTTTATCAAAGAACATGGTGCAGAAAGCATTCCATTATGTATGATTACCGTCACGAACAATTCGGGAGGTGGTCAACCTGTTTCTATGAAAAACATCAGAGAAACAAAAAAAATTTGCAAAAAATACAACATTCCTCTATTTTTTGATGCTTGCAGATTTGCAGAAAACGCTTATTTTATCAAACTTCGAGAAGAAGGATACCAAGATCGCACCGTAAAATCTATTGTTCAGGAAATGTTTACCTATGTTGATGGTGCAACTATGAGTGCCAAAAAAGATGGTCTTGCCAACATAGGTGGATTTATTGCTGTCAATGATGAAGACCTTGCCGTTCAAATTAAAAACTTAGAAATTCTTTTCGAAGGCTATAATACGTATGGTGGTCTTGCAGGTCGTGACCTTGCTGCTATAGCTCAAGGGCTAAAAGAAGTTGTAGATGAAGATTATTTAGAGTATAGAATCATCTCAGCACAATACTTAGGCAATGCTTTGACAAAAATGGGTGTTCCTATTGTTCGACCTGTTGGTGGTCATGCTGTGTATATTGATGCGAAAAACATGCTTCCACATATTCCTGCCTTAGAATTCCCAGCACAAGCCCTAGCTTGCTCCTTATATCTTGAAGGTGGTATTCGAACTGTAGAAATTGGTACATTCATGTTTGGAAAAACAGGGACAGACACTGTTTCTCCTATGGAACTCGTTCGACTTGCTATTCCACGTCGAGTATACACACAAAGCCATTTTGATTATATTATTGAAGTCATGGAATATGTCAACGGCAAAAAAAATGAACTATGTGGTTTTGAAGTTATATACGAACCACCATATTTACGACATTTTAGTGCACATTTAAAACCAAAAGGAAAATAATATGCAAAAAATTCAAGAATCTGTAAATTGCATTCGTCAAAAATCAGACATGCCAGTAACTATTGGTATTGTTCTAGGATCAGGTCTTGGCGATTTCGACAAACAGTTAGAAAACAGAATCGAAATCCCCTACAGTGAAATCGCAAACTTTCCTATTTCTACAGTTCAAGGACATGCAGGCAAACTTGTACTGGGGCAAGTTTCAGGCAAAAATATTATTGCAATGTCTGGTCGATTCCACTATTATGAAGGATATGCCATGGAGCAAGTCATTTTCCCTATCCGAACCATGGCTAAAATGGGTGTGCACTCTCTTATCGTTACAAATGCAGCCGGCGGAATTAACTTTAACTTCCAAGCAGGTGATTTAATGCTCATCCAAGACCACATTAATATGCTTGGTACTAACCCTTTGATTGGAAAAAATCAAGACGATTTTGGGCTACGATTCCCAGACATGTCTACAGCCTACACACCAGAATATCAACAAATCGCACTACAAGCAGCACGAGAAGAAAATATTGACCTACGTCGAGGCATTTACCTAGCAACAACTGGTCCTTCTTATGAAACACCAGCAGAAATTCGCATGATGCGTACTTTAGGAGCTGATGCAGTAGGTATGTCCACAGTTCCAGAAGTCATTACAGCACGTCATGCTGGTCTTAAGATTCTTGGTATATCTTGTATTACCAACATGGCTGCTGGTGTTCTCAAACAACCTCTTAGCCATGAAGAAGTCTTTGAAACAGCAAGCCAAGCTCAAGAAAAATTTACTCGACTCATTCGCAATATTATTAGCAAACTTTAAATGAAACAAGAGGCGTTACAAACATAACGCCTCCGTCAATTTTAAATGAAACAAGAGGCATTACAAACATAATGCCTCTTGTTTTATTTAACCTATTAGGGCAACATAAAGCTTTTTTTTATAAAATTTATTATTATAAAAACATAATGCCTATTTGTTATAACATCTATTGTTATTTAATGTGATAAAAATAGCTTTTATGACAATTTAGGGCGATTATAAAAAGATGCAATACCAAAAATAGCAGATAAAGCCATTCCTATAAGTGCTAGAATCGGTTGATGTAGATAAACAGAAGCAAATCCTAAAACACTACCAATGAAAATACTAAATAACCAAATCTTTTTATGGATATCATTTTTTTTATGACATACAATCGCAATAAAAAGAGGACAAACAATTCCAGGAGAATAGCAAGAATATGTATTGATCAATAAACTAATAATGTCTTGTTGAAAAATTGCAATACATAAAGATATAGTTCCAAAAATAGCAACAGAAATTCGAAGATGTATAATTTTTTTAGAACCAAGTATATCATGTACAAAAATAGAAGACATATTGATTAAACATGTATCTACAGAAGAAAGTATGGTAGCTAATAAAGCAAAAGACAATAAAGCAGAGAGTACAATAGGAAAAGAATGTTCTAACATGTATATGAGCATATTTGCCTGAGGAGTTAGGAATGTTTTTCCCCAGAGTCCAATACTAACAATGATAGTACCAAAAAGAAAAAACGTAATGCTCGACCAAAAAGCTACATTTTTAGCAGTTTTAGCATTTTTTGAAATTAAATTTCTAGAAAGTACATCTGGGCCTAAAAAATATGTGCTACCTACAATAAAAAATTGATAAATAAAATCAAGAGTAGTGAATGATTTTTCTGGTATATCTTGAAAAATTTTAGAAAAATTGTCTTGAAAAAAGTATAAATAAAAAAATGTGATGATAAAACCTACAAAAATAATAACACAGTTAATAGTATCAGATCGAACTACAGAAATTTGTCCGCCAATAATAATATAACCAATAATAAAATAAGCAACCATAATAAGTAACTTATTGCTGACTTCGCATTGCAATATAAAAGCTAACAATTTTGTTAATGCAAGGAATTGTGCAGCAATAATTCCCATCCAAGCCAATACAATGATACTAGCAATTAAAAGGCGTCCTTGTTTCCCTATCACTTTTTCTGCAACATCTGCCAAAGTCATTGCGTCTAAATCCCAGACTTTTTGAGAAAGCAATTTTGATTGTAAAAATAAACCTATGCCTGCTACAATAAACCACCAGATTCCGTAAATCCCGATAGTCTGAACTTTATCTATCATTCCTATTGTAACAGACGCTCCAATCATCGTTGCCATAAGAGACATATAAACTGGGAAAAAGCTTCTTTTTTTGCCTGCTGCTATATAATCTTTAAAAGAATTTACATGAAAATAATCGTAAATTCCAATTCCTATTAAAATAAGTCCATATATAATTAATATAATAACCATGCATCCCTCAAATTAAAAAAATTTACATATTATATTTTTCATTTCCTTTACTATTTATAGAACATACATATTTGTATCTTATATTTTTCAATTTTCGTATTATATGATTATTCTATAAAGTTGTCAAGAATCAGACTTCATAAAAGGAAATATATAAATAAGACAACATAAAAGTATCTTATCACCTTTTTTGCGTGCAAAAAAATCACTTCATTGTATAATATAACATAAATAAAATAAGGAATAAAACAAGACATAGAGACATTTAAAATTGATATAAAAATTGCTATATACAATAGCTATTTTTTAAAATTTATATTTAATAAAAAGAAGATGTCATCATGAAAACAATCATTGTAGGTGCAGGAGTTGTGGGATTTGAAATTGCATGTCAACTCATCACTGATGGTCACGATGTAGTTATTATTGAAAAAAATCGAGAGCGTTATAAACAAATTGAAAAACATCTTGATTGCACAACCATCAATGAATCAGGAACTGATATAAAAATATTGCGACAAGCTGGAGTGCAAGATGCTGATTTTTTTATCAGCGTCACAGAATCTGATGAAATCAATATGATTTTATGCTCCATTGTCACCAGCGAATTTCCCAAATGTATAAAGATTGCACGCATTCGAAATTTAGAGTATCAAAATCCAAAAGTTGTTCAAAATTTAGGAATTGATTATGTAGTTAATCCAGAAATAGAAGCTGTTCAAACTATTATCAACACTATTAAACATGGTGCAACTAGCGATATCCATGAATTTGAAAATGCAGATTTTCAAATTCGAAATATCCATGTTTCAGAAGATAGTTACTTTTATGATAAAACAGTTTGGGAAATTAAACAAACATTAGAAAAAGACTTTCTCATTATTGGAATTATTCGAGAAGGACAACTCATTATTCCTAATGGAAGTACTGTTGTGGAAGATAATGATTTAATCTATCTTATTGCAGATGAAAAAACTTTAGATGACATTTTTACATTAGAAGGGCGTCCTAAAAAACAATTGAAAAAAATTATCATTGTAGGCGGTAATAAAATTGGGAAAGAAATCATATATTACATGTTAAAGAAAAAGAAACAAGTGACTTTAATTGACAAAGATCCAAAAGTATGCAAATATATTAAAGAAGAATTTCCAAATGCTCTTGTATTAACAGCAGATATTACAGATGAAACTATATTTCAAGAAGAACGATTGGAAAATTACGATTTAATGATCACTACGACCAATAATCAAGAATTAAATATTCTTACATCTATTTATGCAAAAGCCATTGGAATTCAAAGAACAATGGGACTTGTTGTAAATAGTAACTATTTAAAAATCGCTAATCGCCTAGGTTTAGATGCCATTATTAGTCCAAAACTTAGTGTCATTGATAAAATTTTACAAATTGTTAGAAAAGGCAATACAAAAGCTGTTCATTCCATCTTTGATGGCAGTACACAAATCATTGAATTTCTTATTACAGAGAATAATAAGTTAATTGGAAAAACATTAAAAGAAATTGACATTCCAAAAGATACACTCATTGTGTCTCTAACAAGAGATAATAAAGCAGAAATTCCTCACGGAAATACGCAATTTCAACTACATGATATTGCTTCAGTACTAGTACGAGCAAATCCAGAATCTTTAAATATAGTGAAAAAATTATTCGATTCATAAATAAAAATCTTTTGTTTTTTATATATGGAAATCCAATGCATTTAGGAAGTGGAAATAGCTTATAAATCTATAGCTATGAGTGATCAAATAAGGATTGGGAGGAATTTATAAATTTGTAACTACGAATGAAGATCGAAAAGTCAGATTGTTACTATAAATGTGTAGTTACAGACCATGATCTTTCGTGGTTAGTTGACAAGAGACAAATTTATAAAAATTAGGCACTATTTATTTTTCGTTTTTTGTACAATCATTTTCAAAATTAGAAAAGAATACAATGAATACAATGAAACAATATAACTTAGAAGAACTTTACCAAGGAGTGCTTCAAAATCATAGAAGAATGCTAGCAAAAGCTATTTCATTAGTAGAAAGTTCTCGTATAGAAGATTTTCTAACAGCTCAAAAACTCATAGAAATGTTGCTTCCCTATACTGGAAAATCATACCGAATCGGCTTTACTGGAGTGCCAGGTGTAGGTAAAAGTTCTTTTATTGAATCATGGGGACAATATATTGTCGAACAAGGTCGAAAAATCGCCATTTTAGCTATTGATCCCAGTAGCCAACGATCTGGAGGAAGTATTTTAGGAGATAAAACACGCATGCTAGAATTATCAAGGAGAAATGATGTTTTTATTCGTCCTTCTCCTTCTGGTGGAATTCTAGGTGGCGTTGCTCGAAAAACAAGAGAAACTATTCTATTATGTGAAGCAGCAGGGTTTGATACTATTCTCATAGAAACAGTGGGCGTAGGACAATCTGAAGCTACAGTTGCTTCTATGGTAGATTTTTTATTTGTTCTTTTACTTCCTAATGCAGGCGATGAACTTCAAGGAATCAAACGTGGCATTATGGAAATTGGAGATTGTTTCCTAGTCAATAAAGCAGATGGTGAACAAAAACCATTTGCTGAACTCACAGCACATCAAATACAAAATGTCCTTCATTTTTTCAACCCACGCAATCCAAAATGGACACCTCCAGTGCATACATGTAGTGCATTAGAAAAACAAGGACTAGAAATAGCTTGGAATGTTGTGCAAGAATTTTTCAAAAATATAACAGATATAGAAAAAAATCGAACACAACAAAATTGTTCCTGGATGCACGAACTTATCCAAGAAAAGCTCATGAACATGTTTTATGGAAATCCAGAAAATCAAAAACAAGTACAAATCATTGAAAAATCTATTGCTCAAAACGAAAAATCACCTAGCAATGCAGCGTACTATCTAATCGAACAGTTTATACAACAGAAAAACAAATTTTGAAAGAAATCAATATGAAAGCAGTTATCTTAGCAGCAGGACTAGGAAGTCGAATTCACTCCTTAAACAAAGATTTGCCCAAATCTATGTTGCCATTAGGCAACCATCAACCGAGTTTCCTAGAACGACAAATTCAATGCTTAAAAAAAGCTGGAGTCTCTTCAATTGCAGTTGTAGTCAGCTATAAAAAACAATATATATATGAAGCACTTCAAGATACAGACATAACTATTGTTGAAAACACCGCCCCAGATATCAGTAAATCTGGAAGTTTACATAGTTTTCAATATGCTATCAATTCCTCTTTTCAACCTTTAGACAACAAAAACCACATGCTACTTTTAGATGGTGACATTATTTATGAACAAAGAGTCATAGACTATTTAATCCAAAATATAACAGAAGAAAGTAGTATCCTTATTTCTCCTAATGTACAACAAGATTCTGAAGAAGTCCTTGTTTACGGTCATAACAACCGTCCCTTTTATCAAGCAAAAGGACTTACACCCAGCCTTGTAGGAAATCGCCCTTGCTTAGGAGAAGCAACTGGTATTATCCACTATGCTCCTAAAGACCATACTCTTGTCCATGAAATTACAGATTGGCTACTTGGTAATCCTAAAGAACAAAAAAACACACCAGCCTACAAAGGATATGGACCTGCTCGTCAAGGAACAGAACACGAAGAACTCACACAACGCCTCATGCAACTAGATAAAATCAAAGCCATTACCCTACCTAAAGACTACTTATTCATGGAAGTAGACTTTGCTACAGAATATCAATATGTTCTTGACACACTCTATCCACAAATCAAAAATGCAGATAATAAAAATGCAGATAATAACTTGTGAGATTGATAAAAAAAATTGTATTTGACAATAATTTTTCTTTCTCTCTTTCTTCCCCAGAGTAAGTACTTTGCCTTTACTCTGGGGAGATGCTCTGGGGCGAAGTTGCTCTGGGGAGGGAATATGCGTGCGGCTTATTTTGCTCTGGGGAGATGCTCTGGGGCGAAGTTGCTCTGGGGAGGGAATATGCGTGCGGCTTATTTTGCTCTGGGGAGATGCTCTGGGGAGATGCTCTGGGGAGGAGTTGCTCTGGGGAGTTAATTTGCTCTGGGGATTTGCTCTGGGGCGAAGTTGCTCTGGGGAGGGAATATGCGTGCGGCTTATTTTGCTCTGGGGAGTTAATTTGCTATGTGTATTTGCTCTGGGAGTTAATTTGCTCTGGTGAGGGTCAATTACTTGCTCAGAATAAAAGGCAACTTCTATGGTGTGTAGTAGGTACATAAAAAAAATTTTCATACAATTATTCTTTTTTTGAACAAGTATATCCTAAGGACTCTATACTCTTAATAATTTCATTGCCATTAACAATAGTACCTGCAACAATGACTTTTCCAGTGGGTAAATCTACCTGTATATTAGAAACGCCATCCAAGGAAGACACAAGTTTTATTACAGAATTGGCACAATGGCTACAATGCATCCCTTGTACAATGTAAGTCAATACATCATTTTGGGTTATGTTTTTCTTTTTCTTTAAAAATCTATTCCAAACAAAACCAAAAATAAAAATAAGGAATAAAAAAATAGCAGAAATTTGATAAAAAAGATTATTTCCATCCATAGAATGTGTTGGAAACTGCATAGAAGTTGGTACAAATTCATAAATTTGATCTAATAATAAGCCACTTCCTAATGCTGTAAGAATAACAGAAACCAAATAAATAAAGGCGACCCGCTTTCCTTGTACTTTCCAAATTGTAGCAATGGTTGCAGCATTTGTAGCTGGACCTGTCATTAAAAAAATTAATGCCATTCCAGGAGAAATGCCTTTTAGCATTAGAGCTGCTACGATAGGAATAGAACCTGTGGAACAAACATAGATGGGAATAGAAATACATAACATGGCAAACATGCCCCAAATACCTTGCAACAAAGCATGTTCAAAAAAATTTTGTGGAATCAATACACTAATGACAGCTGAAATAAACAAACCTACAATAAGTGGTCGACCGATATCTTGTGCCAATGTTATAAAACCATAGGAAAATACAGAAACACAACGTTGGCAAAAAGATTTTTTTTCTGTTTCTTGGATAATTACACGTTGCTTTTCTTCGTTATCTTCTGCAAATGTATCAACAGCAATACCACCTATAACCCCACTAATAAATGCTACTAAAGGGCGGAAAATACCCATTAAGGGGCCTAGTATGTTCCATGTTACAATAATGCTATCTATGCCAATTTGTGGTGTGGCAATTAAAAATGAAGTTGTTGCTCCTTTGCTTGCTCCATTTTTTTGTAAAGACATAGCAACTGGAATGACTCCACAAGAACATAAAGGCAATGGGACACCTATTACTGTAGCTTTACAAATTCCAATAATTCCACGACTCCCCAAATGTTTCTTAATCAAACTGTTGGGAATAAATGCATACAATAAACCAGCAGTAAAAAAACCCAAAATCAAATAGGGAGAAATTGCAATAAATGTCTTACAAAATTCACTGATAAAAGTCATACACAATTCCATAATAAACTCCTAATTTTTTATATATTATATGTTTAAAATATAATATATAAATTTTTTTTAGCTCAATGTAATTTAAACATAAAATTTCGATTTTAATTTATATTAAGCTAAGTGTTTATAAATTATATCATATTCATTATATCTCTCCAATAAAAAGACAGGAAAAAAAGTTAAATATCGTACTCTGGGGCAATATTGCTCTGGGGCGGGAAATTTTTTAATGCGTCAATAAAAACAAAGATGCGTAGAATTACATAGAATGCGTGAATAGAAATAAAAATGCGTAAAATGCGTAGAAATGTGTAGAAATGCATGAATGAATACGAAAACTCGTAGAATTACATAAGTTACTTTGGGGAGGCAAAAGTTGCTCTGGGGGTGGAAAGTTGCTCTAGGGAGTTACTCTGGGGGGAGGCAATGTTGCTCTGGGGAGGTTGCTCTGGGGTAATTTGCTCTGGGGGTAATTTGCTCTGGGGAGTTGCTCTGGGGAGTTGTCAGTTGCTCTGGGGAGTTACTCTAGGGAGAGGCAATGTTGCTCTTGGGAGTTGCTCTGGGGTAATTTGCTCTGGGGAGTTGTCAGTTGCTCTTGGGAGTTGCTCTGGGGAGTTGTCAGTTGCTCTGGGGAGTTACTCTAGGGAGAGGCAATGTTGCTCTTGGGAGGTTGCTCTGGGGAGTTACTCTAGGGAGAGGCAATGTTGCTCTGGGGATTTGCTCTGGGGGTAATTTGCTCTGGGGAGGATTTGCTCTTGGGAGTTGCTCTGGGGAGTTGCTCTGGAGAGTTGTCAGTTGCTCTGGGGAGTTACTCTAGGGAGAGGCAATGTTGCTCTTGGGAGTTGCTCTGGGGTAATTTGCTCTAATTTGCTCTGGGGAGGATTTGCTCTTGGGAGTTGCTCTGGGGAGTTGCTCTGGGGAGTTGTCAGTTGCTCTGGGGAGGTTGCTCTGGGGAAAGTTGCTCTGGGGAAATTTGCTCTGGGGGTAATTTGCTCTGGGGAAAGCAAACTTGCTCTGGGGAGGTTGCTCTGGGGTAATTTGCTCTGGGGTAATTTGCTCTGGGGAAAGCAAACTTGCTCTGGGGAGGTTGCTCTGGGGAGGTTGCTCTGGGGAAATTTGCTCTGGGGGTAATTTGCTCTGGGGGTAATTTGCTCTGGGGAGGTAGTAAAATTACAGTGAATATTTATAATTTGAGAATTTTTTAAAAAAAATTAAATTAAAAAGAATTAAAATTTTAATGAATTTGTAGTAAAGTATTAGGAAAGTCCTAGAATTTCTAGGAAGATATTATATTAAAATATAAAAAAAAATTGAAAAGATATTGAATGAATTATTTTTATGTTTATAATAGTTTATGCAATTATGGTATTTTTTTATTTATTTATATTTTTTTTAAGGAGTTTTTATGACACCTGTTATTATTGAAACTAACGTGGGTAATATTAGTTTAGATTTAGATGAAGTCCATGCTCCCATCACTGTTGCAAATTTTCTTAAATATGTTGATGAAGGTTTTTACAATGGTTTAATTTTTCATCGTGTCATTGCTGATTTTATGATTCAAGGTGGTGGTTTTAATACAAGTATGGAGCAACCTAAGACACATAATCCTATTAAGAATGAAGCGAAAAATGGTCTATCCAATTTGCGTGGAACGATTGCTATGGCAAGGACTTCGGTTGTTGACAGTGCAACTGCACAATTTTTTATTAATTTGAAGGATAATGATTTTTTAAATCATGGCACTCGTGATTTTGGGTATGCTGTGTTTGGAAAAGTCACGGCAGGAATGGACGTTGTAGATAAAATTGGAGTGACAGAAACTCATCGTGATAGAAAAACAGGAATGTCTGATGTACCTGTTCAACCTATTGTTATCAATACTATTCGTCGTGCTTAATTAGGATTGAAATATGAATATTCTGGATGATGAACTCGTTTGTCTAGAAGGTGTTTTAGAACATATTATTTATTCTACTCCTGAAACGAATTATATGGTAGCACGTCTACGACTGGATGAGAATGAACCTCCTATTACTATTACTGGCTTTATTATGGAAGCAAATCAAGGAGAAGATATACGAGTATTAGGAAAATGGGTTCATCATCCAAAATATGGTGAACAATTTAAAGTAGAGCATTTTGAAGTTTTATTACCAAGCTCTAAAGAGCAGATTATACAATACTTATCTTCTGGTATTATAAAAGGAATTGGACCAGCATTAGCAAAACGTATTGTAAAATTGTTTGGTCATGAAACATTTGATGTATTTGAACGTGACATAAGCCAGTTGATGAATGTTTCTGGCATTGGAAGAGCAAAATTAGGGGTTATTTCTGCATCTTGGCAAGAGCAACGCACTATGCATGATGCCCTATTGTTTTTATCATCTTATGGAATTCGAGGTAAAAGGGCAGCAAAAATTTGTGATTTTTATGGGGGCAATATTGTTGCTATTTTACATCATCATCCATATCGATTGGCAATTGATATTGATGGAATTGGGTTTATTACTGCAGATAAAATTGCTAAAAGAGTAGGTGTGAAGGAAGATGATCCTGAACGAATTCAAGCTGCCCTTATTCATATAATGACAACAGCACAATCTAATAGCCATTGTTATTTACCTGAAGAAGTGTTAGTGCAAACTGCGATAAATATGTTGCATCTTGATGAATCTTTGATTTTAGAATCTATCGAATCCTTAGTTAAAGAGAAAAAGTTAATTCGATTAGAAGAAGATGATCGTGCAATTTATCGACCTAATTTATATTTTTATGAAGGAAAAGTTGCATTGATTTTACATGATTTTTTACATTCTAGAGCAGTAAAATCGATTGCAAATATAGATAAGAAAATTAAAGATGTTCAAAAAAATATTGGATTTCATTTTGTAGAAAAGCAACAACAAGCTATTAAAAAAGCATTGAGTAAAAAAATTTCTATTATTACTGGAGGTCCTGGTGTAGGGAAAACAACGATTATTCGTGCATTAGTAGATATTTTAGAAAATGAAAGACGTGTCGTAGCTTTAGCAGCTCCTACAGGGCGTGCTGCTAAACGATTATCAGAAGCAACACAATTTACCGCAAGTACGATCCATCGATTATTGCGTTTTAATCCTTTTACAAAGAAATTTGAATATAATTCAGAAACACCACTAAAAATTGACCATTTAATAGTGGATGAAGCGTCTATGATAGATATTATTTTAGCATATCAACTTTTCTCCGCAGTTCCTTTGTCGTCTTCTATTACATTAGTAGGGGATGCAGATCAATTGCCCTCTGTTGGACCTGGAAATGTGTTGGGTGATTTAATTGCAAGCAAAAAATTTCCAGTTGTTCAATTAGATCATATTTTCCGGCAATCTAAAGGTTCTTCGATTGTGGAAGTTGCTCATGATATAAATAATGGCATGATACCAAAAATTACAAATCAACCAGATTCAGATATCTATTTTTTCTTGGAAGATAATCCAAAACTTTGTATGAAAATTATTGTAGATCTTGTGGGATATAGATTGCCTAAACAATATAACTTTCATCCTATTCGAGATATACAAGTTTTGTCTCCTATGTATCGTGGTGCCATTGGAGTGGATAAGCTCAATGAAGAATTAGCAAAAGCTTTAAATCCACCTACAAGAGGAAGCTATGGAAAATTCAGAGTGGGTGATAAAGTTATGCAAATCGTTAATAATTATGAAAAAAATGTATACAATGGTGATATAGGAATGATTCATCATATAGATCGATCCAAGCGAAAGACATATATACAATTTGATGAACTTATAGAATATGAGGAAACAGATTTAAGTGAAATTGTATATGCTTATGCGATCAGTATTCATAAATCTCAGGGTAGTGAATATCCTTGTGTGATCATTCCTCTTCATACAGAGCATTTTATCATGTTAGAAAGAAATTTACTGTATACTGCGATCACTCGTGGTAAAGAACTTGTAATTTTAATTGGAACTTGGAAGGCATTTATCATTGCCATTCAAAAGATTCGAGCAAGAGATCGTTATACAAAACTTGTTGAACGTTTAATAGCAGAATAAATATATGAGAGATGAAAATATTTATCATATTGTAATTTTAGGATATAAAAAATATTATACTGTAATTGAAGGAAGTGATGCTATTATATATTCTATATCTTGCATAAATTTTGTAAGATGATACATCATGAAGATATAGGATTGATTTTAAAGGAATGATTATGGTATTAATTTTTATTGTTTTATTGTGCTGTATGTCGAATTTGTTTGGTTTGGAATATACTTGGACAGAAGAAGGTTTTGTGCAAGCACGAGATAATGGCGTTCTTGTTTGGGAACGACAACATGCCATTGATTATGTAAATTTTAATAAAATTTATTTTGCTCTTGTGGGAGAAGATTTATATTACAATGTTCTTCGAACTTTATATTGCGTGGAAAGTAGATCTGGAAAAGTAAAAGATGTTTGGTGGCTACCTGGAAATTGTCGTTCATTGAAACCTTCAGAATACGGTGTGCATGTTGAAGTTTTTTCTAATGTTCAGGATTTAAAATGGAAGAAAACTTTTTATTTTCAAGCTGGCGAATCTAAACAAAGTTTATTTTGTATAGCAACTCTATATGATATAATGGACTATAGAAAACAGGCATTGTCTGTCTTAGAAGATATATTGGATAAACATGAACTATATGTACCGAAATCTATACAAGAATATAAACATAGAGAAATGCAACCTTTTTTAGAGGAAGCAATTGTACTTTTAGAAAAACAAGATAGTTCTACAAATTTATGTATTGATGGTTTTCGATGTTTTTATTTAGGTTTATTGGATCGAATGGACGAAGCCGAGGCTGTATTCCAAAAGATAATAAACAATGACTCTATGTTTCAATGGCAATTGATGGGTTTAGTTCCTTGGTTAGATGTACTTTCTAGAGATTGGGGAAATCAAGCTTTTGAAAAAGTCATGAAGTTTTATTTACAACATGGTTATGAACCAGAAGATTGCTATACTATATTAACATTTCTTGTACCATATGGACGAGTTCGCGAAGAAATACAAGAAGAAAATATTCTATCGTATGCCAATATCATGGGAGAACGACTTTGGGATTTTGCTCCTTTTATAGAATGCAGTGCGTCTGTTTATAACCATTTAGCAGGATTGCATAAAGAAGCTGGGAATATAGAACAAGAAGAGTTATGGAAGCAACGAACAGAGCAAGCAATGAAGCATGTATATATGGGATATCCTATTAGTTTATTAGAAATAGGTAGTCATGCTATGACTCTATATTTTGCTTTTATTTTTGCGTTTCTTATATATCTTCTTGTGCAAGGATTTCGTTATTTTCCTTTTTGGGTAAAATCTCCTTGGAAAAGTTGGAAGCGTTGGAATCTTCTGTTTTTTTGGTCAAAGATTGAAGTCATTGGATTGATGATTTTACTTTGTATTGGTGTTGTATCTCATCATTATACTTATAAAGGATTACAAATTTTTTTGGGATTGCAATCGTGTCCAGTGACTGTGATGGATGGTTTTGTAGGAAATCCTGACCAGATAGAAATTTTTTCTTGTTTATCAGATTCTGATTTTGTCAAAGGCTATATATTTCATAGAGCTGGTGAAATCAAAGAAGCAACTGCTATTTATGAAAATATTGAATTGGAAGGTGCTTTTAATAATTTAGGTGTGATAGAGTATCAAAAAGGAGATAAAGCAAAGGCTCTTGAATATTTTCAGAAAGCACTTGCCTTGAATCCTGATTGTACGATTGCACAATTTAATATTAACCAACAAGGAAAAGACGATCGCATAGAACGTTTTCAAAAATATGGTGTTGCTGGTCCCTATTTAGTCACTCCTTCTGTGCAAGAATGGGATGAAAGTATTTCTTTTATCGCCCAAGATCGAAATATTGTCTCTTTTACTGTTCCTTTGGCTGATATGTTCCAGTGGATAGGATTACCAATATCTGAACAACATCTGAATAGTATTGTTTTTTTAAAATTTTTATTTGATTGTTTTTGTGTTTATATTTTTATTTGTGCGATATTTAATTTATTTAATTTTAAAAAACAAAAGACCGAAACTACAGATTCTTTTAGTATTTCAAAAATTATGAATCATATATTGTCTTATATATTTCCTGGAACACATTCTTTGTATAAATTTCTGGGTCCTTGTATTTTACTATTGTTTTTCTTTACCAGTTTTATATCTCGATTATATCAATTGAATCAAGGGTTTAGCGTAGATATATATTCCTATATATATTCCTATATTCTTACACCAAATTTTCAACAAATATTTGGTATAGGGGAGAGATTTTCTACGCCATGGGCTACAATGTTAATTTCCATAAAAGATTTAGTTGGTTGGATTTTTCTTTTCAATGTTTTATTTATTTTGTCATTAGATTTTTTTAAAAACAAAGAAACTAAAGTAAACTAGACAAAAAAATACAAACTATATTTAAAAAGCGTTCTCTAGGGAACGCTTTTTTATTATATTATTTTAGAACAATTTCATAGTCGTTGAATTTAAGAGATTTGAGTAAAGAAATCATTGAATGTTTAATCACAGAATAAAATATTATTGAGAAGATAAAAATATTGATCATACTATAACTTAAAGAAATGATCCCATTATATTGTCTATATCCTGTATAAATTTTGTAAAATGATATATTATATATGTATAGGTTGATTGTAAAGGAATAAATATGATATTTTTTTTCATTGTTTTATTATGTTGTATGTTAAATGTGTTTGGATTGGAATATACTTGGACTGAAGCTGGTTCTGTGCAAGCACGAGATAATGGCGTTATTATTTGGGAGCGACACCATGCCATTACTTATGTAGATGATAGAGGCATGGATTATGTAAATTTTGAGAACAATTATTTTGCTCTTATAGGAGAAGATTTATATTATAATGTTCAAAATTCTGTGTATTGTGTGGAAAGTAGATCTGGAAAAATAAAAGATGTTTGGTGGCTACCTGGATATTGTACCTCATGGAAACCTTCTGAACATGGTGTGTATGTTGAAGTTTCTTCTAGTATTCAGGAGTTAAAATGGAAGAAAATTTTTTATTTCCAAGTTGGAGAATCTAAACAAAGTTTATTTTTTACGGGAAATTCTGATGATATAAAAACCTATAAAAATCAAGCATTGTCTATCTTAGAAAATATACTAGATAGACATCAGCTATATGTACCGAGATCTATACAAGAATATAAACGTAGAGAATTAAAACCTTTTTTAGAGGAAGCAATTGTAGTTTTAGAAAAACAAGATGCTTCTACAAATATGTGGTTTGATGGTTTTCGATGTTTTTATTTAGGGTTATTGGATCGAATGGACGAAGCTGAAGTTGTATTCCAGAAGATAATAAACAATGAATCTATGTTTCAATGGCAATTAATGGGTTTAGTTCCTTGGCTAGATGTACTTTCTAGAGATTGGGGGAATCAAGCTTTTGAAAAAGCTATGAAATTTTATTTACAACATGGTTTTGAACCAGAAGAAAGCTATTTGACAGTATTATATCTTGTACGATATGGACGTGTTCTTGAAGAAATACAAGAAGAAAATATTCTATCGTATGCAAATATAATGGGAAAAAGACTTTGGGATTTAGCTCCCTTTACAGATTGCAGTGCTTATGTTTATAAACATTTAGCAACATTGCATCAAGAAGCAGGAAATATAGAGAAAGAAGAATTATGGAAGCAACGAACAGAACAAGCAATGAAGCATGTATATATGGGCTTGCCTATAAGTTTGTTAGAAATAAGTAATCATGCTATGACTCTATATTTTGCTTTTCTTTTTGCGTTTTTTATATATCTTTTTGTGCAAGGATTTCGTTATTTTTCTTGTTGGATAGAATCTTCTTGGAAAAGTTGGGCACGTTGGAATTTTCTGTTTTTTTGGTCAAAGAGTGAAGTTATTGGATTGATGATTTTATTTTGTATTGGTGCTGTATCTCATCATTATATTTGTCAAGGATTACAAATTATTCAGGGTTTGCAATCGTTTCCAGTGACGGTGATAGATGGTTTTGCAGGACATCCTGACCAAATTGAAACTTTTGCTTGTTTATCAGATTCTGATTTTGTCAAAGGCTATATATTCCATAAAGCTGGTGAAATGAAAGAAGCAACTGCTATCTATGAAAAGGTTGCATCAGAAGGTGCTTTTAATAATTTAGGTGTGATAGAATATCAAAAAGGCGATAAAGAAAAGGCTCTTGAATATTTTCAGAAAGCACTTGCCTTGAATCCTGATTGTGCAATTGCACAATTTAATATTAACCAACAAGGGAAAGACAATCGCATAGAACGTTTTCAGAAATATGAAATTGCTGGTCCCTATTTAGTCACTCCTTCTATGCAAGAATGGGATACAAGCATCTCTTTGATTGCACAATATCGAGGAGGTATCGATGATTTTGTTGATATTGTTAAGAAAAGGGATAACTCGATATTTTTTACAAATAGTATTAGTTTTTTAAAATTTTTACTTGATTGTTTTTGCGTGTATATTTTTATTTGTGCAATATTTCATTTATTTTATTTTAAAAAACAGGAGACTAAGACTATAGATTCTTTTAGTATTTCGAAAATGATAAGTAATATATTGTCTTATATATTTCCTGGAACAAATTCTGCTTATAAATTTTTTGGACCTTGTATTTTATTATTGTTTTTCTATACAATTTTTATATCTTTCATATATATAATGAGTTATGGATTTAACTTAGATTTATTTACCTTTATCTTCACACCAAGTGTTCAAAAAATATTTGGTATAGGGGAAAGAGTGATGACTCCATGGAATGCAATGTTGATTTCTATAAAATATTTATTTGTTTGGATTTTCCTTTTCAATATTCTTTTCCTTTTTGTGTTATATTTTTATAGAAAACAAAGAAAGATACAGTAACAAGATAAAGAAATATACACTATTTTATGTTGGATTTTATAGAAAACAAAGAAAAACAAAGTAAACAGATAAAGTTTGCGTTGTATTTTAATAAAAACAAAGAAAGATACAGTAACAAGACAAAGAAATATACATAAATAAATAAAGCGTTCTCTAGGGAACGCTTTATTTATTTATGTAGCTTAGAACAACTTCATGGTCAGAAAATGGATATTTTGTAGTTCCTAAGATTTGATAATCTTCATGTCCTTTTCCAGCGATTAAAACAACGTCATTTTCTTGTGCATTGTCAAGGGCTTGATGAATGGCTTGTTTGCGGTCAGGTTGTATAAAAGCATGGACAGTTACGCCTTGTAAGATGTCTTGTATGATGGATTCTGGGTTTTCTGTTCTTGGATTATCATTTGTAATGTATACAAAATCAGCTAATTGTGAGGCAACTTTTCCCATTAAAGAACGCTTGCCTTTATCTCTATCACCACCACAGCCAAAAACTACGTGGATTTTATTTGGTTTGAAATTTCTTAAAGATTCTAATGCAAGTTGTAAAGCTTGGTCTGTGTGTGCATAATCAATGTACACAGAAAAAGGCTTGTTGATGGCTAATTTTTCTAATCTTCCTGGCACTGGTCTCATGTTTTTAATGCCTTGTTGTATGTCTTGCCAAGAAATATTTTGTGTATATGCTGCAGAGATAGCAGCCAAAGAATTGGAAATATTATATGTTCCTGGAATAGGAAGTTGGATTGTATATTGTCCGTTAGGGGCTGTGATCGTATATTCAAAGCCGAGTGATGTGTTACGAATGTCATGAGCATATATTATTGCATTTTTATGTTGCATAGAATACGTTGTAATTTTGGCGTTTGTGTGGTTTGCATAATATTCTGAAGCTGGATCGTCTGCATTTAAAATTGCATCTGCTGTGGAAGATAAATTTTGAAATAAAATAGCCTTTGCATCTCGATAATTTTCCATTGTTTTGTGATAATCTAGATGGTCACGGCTTAAATTAGTAAACATAGCTGTATCAAATTTTACATGGACGACTCGTTGTTGTATAAGTGCATGAGAAGAAACTTCCATAGCAATATGTGTTGTATTTGTTTGTTTTATATTGTAAAACAGTTCATTTAGAATCAATGCGTCTGGCGTAGTATGAGAGGCTGGGTGACGTTCTCCCCCATAATAATAGCCTGTAGTACCTAGAATGGATGTTGTATAGCCAGCTTGTCTTTGAATGCTCTCTAACATAAATGTTGTCGTTGTTTTACCATTTGTACCAGTAACTGCAGAAATGTGCATATTTTTCGTTGGTTCTTGATAGAACCAATCGCTTAGATATGCCATCAAAGTGCGTGGATCTTCCACAATTCCATAGGGAATGTCTTCTTGACTTATTGGATGTTTTTTATTGGATAAAATAGCCACAGCACCGCGTTGTATAGCATCTTCAATATATTTTGCTTCGTTTGTTTCTGTTCCATCTAGAGCAATGAATAATGTATGATTTGTTGCTTTTCTAGAGTCATTTTGTAAGTTCGTGATAAGAACATTGTTTTCATTTTTCCACTGTATTTGTGGAAATTGTTCTTGAATTTTTTGTAATGTAGTGGAAAGATTCATAAAATACCTTTATTGAAAATAAAATTAAAATACATTAAAAAATAAAATTAAACTAAAGGGAAAAACATTAGTTATAAGCAATTATATTATATAAGGAAAAGAAAATTAGACTAAAGGAAAAGAAATCATAAATGTAGTTCCTTTTTTTTCTTCGCTTTCTATTTGAATATTAGCTTGCATATGTTGTAACGCTTCATAAGCAATGGCAAGCCCTAATCCAAAACCATAAGATTTTGTAGTATAATTTGGTTGAAAAATTTTCTTTTGTTCTTCTGAAGACATGCCACAGCCATTGTCTTTAATATATACTTGGATGTGCGTGTCTGTTAGATTTGTATAGAACGAAATTTTTTTATCTATTTTATCTAAAGATTGTTGTGCATTTAATAGGAAATTAAGAAAAATTTGTTGCAATAGTTTTGATTCTGTATTGATTTTTACATTTTCTAAAGGGAGTTGTACATCAAATTGTATGTTATCATGTTCAAAAGTATATGCAAGTTCATCTTGGCATTGTTGTAAAATAGGTAAAAGAGGTTGTGGCGAAAGTTCTGGATTTTTAAACTTTGCATAATCAAAAAATGCTTTGATAGTATTTGTAATTTTTTCAATAGATTTTAAAATTGTGGCAATGCTTTTTTGAAAAACTTGTGGAAATTGGGGCGACTGGTTTGTATAGCTATGTTCTAAATATTGAATAGAAAGTTTAATAGGTGTGAGTGGATTTTTGATTTCATGTGCAATTTGTCGTGCCATTTCTTTCCATGCTACATTTTTTTCAGCTTCAACTAATTGTTTTCTGCTAGAATCTAAATCTTTTGTCATTTGGTGGAAAGAGTCAAAAATTTGTCGAAATTCATCTTGTTTTGTATGGGGTAAATCAATATGTAAATTTCCTTCTGATACTTGATGAATGGCGTGTAATAAATGTGTTAAAGGGCGACTAATTTGGTGTGCAATTGCAAAGCTAACAAGGATGATTAAAATGAAAAGCAAAGTATATATTGTAAGTAACGTAGCAATAATTTCTGCATTGGAACGTTCTAATTCTTCTTGTTGAAAAATCATAGGAATGCTAATAATTCCTACAATTTCTAGATTATCTACTTTAGAGACTATCGATTTATATCCTACAATATATTTATAATTTCCAATAGTTTCTAATGTTATGTGCACATCTTTTTTTTGTTGTATCAATTGAATAATGATTTCGTCTGAGATTGTTTTTGAAAAAATTCCAGTATCAAAAAGTTCTCTACGTGATGTACTATGTAAAGAAGGTGCATCATGAATAGAAGAAATATGGTAGTAATTTAACATTTGTTGGTGATTTTCTTCCCATATTTTACAATAATAGTCATCTAATTCCATTGATTCGGAATCGTCATCCCAGAAAAAAGAAAATTCTGTTTTTTTTTCATTTTGTGGTAAGACAACTTCTTCTTGCAAATCTTTTTCTGCTGTTTCTAAATATTGAACGATATTTTTTTGATAGCTTTCCCATAAATAATTCATAACTTTTTGTTTGCTAATAGTAATGATAAATAAAAGCGGAAGTAAAGAGATAATGAGAAAACACCAAAATAATTTATATTCAAAAGGAATATATGATATAAATTTTTTTGTTTGAAGAATTTTCCAAATATATAAGGGAATAAATAAAAATAGAAAAATAGTAAAATGGAATTGTAAATAGTAAAAAATAATATTGATCCAAGTAGGGCGAGGATATCCAATCAATCCAATAGAATTTTGTTTTGTTCTTTGAAAATAATAATTGTCATATTCTACTTGATTAATAATTTCTTGTTTCCAAATTTCTGGCATTTGAGAAGACAATTCAGGCAATGTATGATTTTTAGATAAAAAAGGATTGTTTGTTGTTTTTAGAATTTTATCTTGAAAATTTGCCAATAATAAAGGAGTGTTGTTTTTATCTTTTTTTTGTGAAAAAAAATCTGGTAATGGTAATGTTTTAGCTAACTCTGGATAACGAATGATGATGGCAATTTTCCCAATCATTTTATCCAATGTACTATGAATGGGAATAATTCCTAAAAAGAATGTTCCATTTTCTATTTGAAATTGCTCTAAAATTGTATTTTCACCTATATTATTGATTTTTGACATAACATGAAAATCATAGGAAAAACTATTTACCATATTTAAAGAAAATTGAGAAATTCTTTGTTTTGTATTATAAATCTGTATGTCAATATTACTAAATCTAGTAAAAAAATCAGATTGTGTCCAAATGGAAATCGCTAAATCTTGTTGTTGATTTTCAATGGCATGTTTGATTTCTAAACTTTGTTCTAAATATTGAGCGATATCTAATAAAGGTATGAAAATATAATCTTCGTATCTTGTATATTTGTTTGAGTTATCTTCAATCATAGCACGCATTTTTTGTTGTGAAGAATGGACTAGAATAGGAAATAAAGATAATGTAATGAATGCAAATAAAATAAAGTGTCGTAAAAGTGTTTTTTTAGTAAATCGAGTAGTTAATGCTATATGAAAAATAAAAATGCTAGGAAATATATGAGAATTTTGGTAAAGATTAGATAAAATATAAAATATAACAATACTAAAAATATGATGCAGATATGGACATTGTGTCTGTGTATGAAAAAAAAGATAATATTTTCGAAAGATAAAATACAATGTCATAATACAACAAAAAATAGCTAAATATAATGTAATAGTTTCATATGTGGGCGAGATAATGGCAGAATCAAATATGTAAAAATTGATAGATTGTATGATCGAATGAATAATCCCAACAATATAGGAATACGAATAATATAAAAAAATTGTGCAGAGGAAGGCAAAAAAGATATAAAATCGTTGTTTTTTATTTTTAGGAAAAATAGAAATCATAATATGAAATATATAGGCAATCGTTGCAAATAAAAGAGTAGTAATCAATATATCATAGAGTGTTTTACTCCAAGGTAAATGGATAGAAATAAAAATATCATTTGCATGAATATCAAAAGGCAGTATATATTCTACAAAATTACAATAAAACATTATATGACGTAAAAAAATGAGAGCAAGAATAAATATAAAAATATTTTTTACATTATGATATTTATAAATATATAAAAAGATATAAAAACAAACAATCAATAGAAAACAGCTAAAAGCAAAAAGAGAATGTTGAAAAAATCTGTTTTGTAAATTTTGCAATGTAGTTTCTTTAGGAATAGGAATCAACTCGATCGTTCCTAGATATGTTTTATTGTTAGAATACAATAATTTTTTTGTAGGGCCTATATCGTGGATATTATCATATATTTTTATATCTTGTAAATCATATTTTTGTATTAATTTTTTAATAAAATTAAAATTTTTTAAATAATAAATAGAAATCGGAGAATTTGTCTCTTTTTCTAAAAATTCTTGTTGAATGGATTGAAATGATTGATCTAATATTTGGTTCACATATAATGACCAGTTATTTTCTATTTTATTTGAAATATTTTTATAATATATAATAAATCCAATTTGTATAAGAATATATAATAAAAAAAATAATAAAATTTGTTTTTTTTTCGTAAAGTTTTTCATAGTCCTAGCCATTCAACAAATAAAAAATTATTCTTAATATAATAGAACAAAATAGAAAAAGACTTGTAAAATTTCTTTTTTTAAGCTAAAATGTTAGCATTACCTATGTTGTCCTTTTTTAAGGTATTTTTTATGAAATTATATAGTATTTTTTTCCTTTTTGTTCTTTGCATATTGTCATTATGTGTGCAAGGTCAAGAAGAAAAAGCTTTATTAATGGAAATAGATAGCAGTCGCTCTTCTGAATTATTTTCAAAAGATTCTTTTGAATGCGATGGTATTTCCTTTACAATAGAACCAGTTGTTTCTTATGAGGATCGTGGTTCTCAATGGGTTTTAGGCACCCCAAAAACAAACGTTGAAATCTCTGCTTGGGATCTTGCTCATAAAGTCGTCAGTGAAAATGAATATGTTCTTTATGCAGAACCAGAATACACTGATGTCACATTATATTATCCAGAAGAAGAAGAGCAAGAAACAAAAGGAAGCTTTTCTAACGATTGGTCTTATCCTAAGCCAACAGTATTTGCTTGGCACCAAGGAATTAATTTTTCTCAATTGTTGGCTGCTCGTCAACCAGAAGTAACTGGGCAGAAAGTTCGTATTATTCATTTTGATACAGGATATGATCCAGCCCACACAACGACTCCTAAAAATTTACGAACAGATTTACAAAGAAATTTTATTAGTGGAGAAAATGAAAATTCTGCTGTGGACATTGGGTCTACAGGACTACTCAATCAACCAGGTCATGGAACAGCAACAATCGCTATCTTAGCAGGCAACATAGTTTCACGCCCACAATATAATTTTCAAGGTTATTTAGGTGGTGCACCTTTTGCTGAAATTGTTCCTGTTCGTTTATCAAAAAGTGTGATCCTTTTTAAATCTAGTGCTTTTGTAAAAGCATTAAAATATGCAACAGATATTAAATGCGACGTGTTGAGCATGTCTATGGGAGGTGTAGCTTCCAAAGCATGGGCAGATGCCGTTAATGATGCTTATGACAAAGGGCTTGTTATGGTAACTGCTGCTGGTAACAACATAGGTAAAAAACCAACAGTTCGTGTTGTATATCCTGCACGTTTTCATAGAGTGATTTGTGCATGTGGTATTACATATGACAACACTCCTTATTACAAATACGGTTTGCTTAGTACTAAAATGCAAGGAAACTGGGGTCCACCTTCTGTGATGACATCTGCTATTGCATCCTACACACCTAACATATCTTGGGCTCAACTCAATGGCGGTGATGCAATTAGTTTAGCAGGTGGTGGCACATCTTCAGCAACTCCTCAAATAGCTGCTGCAGCTGCATTATGGCTACAAAAGTATCATAGCCAAACATATTCTCATCCTTGGAAAAAAGTCAATGCAGTACGCCATGCACTTTTTAGTACAGCAAAAAAATCTTATGCAGATTCTAAAAAATATTATGGAAATGGCGTTTTACAAGCCAAGAACGCTTTATCTGTAGCACCTCTAACGAACACAGCACCATTACCAAAAGATAAAGTCAGTTGGCCCATTTTCACTCTTCTTTTTGGTTTAGATAGTAATTCTGAACAAGCAGCTATGTTCGAAGTGGAACTTGCCCGCTTAGAATATGAAGATGAAACATTACAAAAACTCGCTGACATATTTGAAGAAAAAGGCACATTAACTAAAGCTCAAAAAGAAGAATTTAAAACAGCTATCTTAAACAATCCAAATGCTTCTGATGAATTGAAAAAATTCATCAACAAATAATAATATTAAATATAAAATAAATTACAAATAATATTGAATATATAATTAACTTACACATTTCAAGGCATTCCATGCGAAAGCATGGAATGTTTTTTTTATGAATTTAAATAACTGACAAATCGAACAATCTCATTATGTTTCCAATAGATTCTAGGAACGCGTCGGCTAATTCCTGAAGTAATTTCATAGGAAATAGTTCCATATAAACTAGCTAAATGATCTACAGTAATTTCATGATTTCCTTGTGTACCAAATAAAACAACTTCATCACCTAAATGAGGATCAGGAATTCCCGTGATATCAATCATGCATTGATCCATACAAATAGTGCCAATCACAGGTACAATTCGATTTCTATACAACATTTGAGTCTTGCCAGAAAGAAGACGACTATAGCCATCAGCATATCCTACAGGAATAGTGGCAATCGTAGTTCCTTTTTTTGCAATATATTTTTGACCATAGCTCACGCCACAATCTTTATCCAGCTTTTTAATGTGAATAATTTTTGCTTTAAACGTCATCACAGGACGTAAATTAAAATTTTTATGATGTACAGAGGGATCTGGATAGATACCATATAAAATAATTCCAGGTCGAACCATATTTAAATATGTTTCAGGGAATTCTAAAATCGCAGCACTATTGGCAATATGTCGAAATGGAATATTGACTCGATTTTGTTCTAATTGTTGTATAACCCATTGAAAACGCTCAAATTGTAAATGTGTAAAACTTTTATTTTCATCATCAGCCGTAGCAAAATGAGAAAAAATTCCCACGATTTTTACATATGGTAATTTAGAAATGTGAATAATTTCTTTAATTGTTTGTTCACTTACTGGAAAGCCTAAACGAGACATCCCTGTATCAATTTTTATGTGAATATATGCAGTTTTTTTTAAAATTTCTGCAATTTTAGAAATTTGTAAAGCTTGAATATGCAAAGTGACAGTTTGTTGTAAATTGCATTGAATGGCTTGGGAAATATAATCTTCTGTAATATTACCTAAAATTAAAATATCAATATTTGCATATAGAGGTCTTAATTCTAATGCTTCATTAATGGAAGAGACTGCCAATTGAAACGCACCTGTTTCTAACAATGTTCCTGCGATTTCTCTTGCACCATGTCCATAAGCATCTGCTTTGACAACGGCTGCGATTTTTACATTATTTCCTATTTTTCGTTGTATTTGTTTGATATTAAATTCTAAAGCATCTAAGTCAATTTCGACCCATTTTGTTTCTTTAATATGGTAATCCATATATCTTTCTCGTTTTTGTTTATGTAATAAACAATCTTTGATTGTCTTAGTTGATAAAATATATCTTCATATTATACTACAAAGAAACATAAAAACAAAACAAGAATGAAAGAAATTTCTTTTGTAAAAAAATCATTCTAATATAAAAAATTAATGAAATTTATTTTGTAAAAAGCTATTCTAATATAAAAAATCAATGAAATATATTTTGTAAAAAGCTATTTCTAATATAAAAAAATCAATGAAATATATTTTGTAAAAAGCTGTTTCTAAGGAAAAAATACATAAATAAAATTTATTTTGTAAAAAAATCATTCTAAGGATTCAAAAAATTAATGAAATGTATTTCGTAAAAAACCACTCCCAGGGATTAAAGAAATCCATCCTTTGATTTCCATTTGAAATAAAACTTGATGAAGTTCACTATTGGACAAGTCCACATGATAAGAAAGAAAATCTAATGATTTCGGTACACTACTTAGTACATCCCAAATTTTTTTTTCGCTTTCTGTCATTTCCTCTTCTATATTGTCTGTTTGTGTTTCTGTAGATGTTTTTTTTACTAACGAAGATAAAGGTTGAATTTCTTCTAAAATATCATCAATATTCGTCACTAATTTAGCACCTTGTTGAATCAGTGTGTGCGGACCTTGAGACAGTGCATTTCCGATTTCACCAGGTAAAGCAAAAATTTCTCTTCCTTGTTCCAAGCCGACGTGGGCAGTAATCAATGCGCCACTTTTTAATCGTGCCTCAATCACAATGATTCCTAATGAAAGACCACTAATAATTCGATTGCGACGAGGAAAATGCATTGGCAAAGGTTCTGTATAAAAAGGATATTCAGAAAAAACAATCCCTTGTTGCATAATTTGTTGTGCATCTTTTTTATGCCAAGCTGGATAAATCCTTTCTAAACCACTTCCTAAAACAGCAATCGTACGACCGCCTGCTTCTAAAGCTCCTCTATGAGCTGCAATGTCAACTCCTTTTGCCAAGCCAGATACAATAGTAACTCCTCTTTTAGCTAATTCATAAGCAAATTGTTGTGCTTGCTGCAATCCATAGTAGGAAGCTTTTCGAGTTCCTACAATCGCAATTGCTTGTTGATCTTGTTTTAAATATTTGCCACGACCGTATAAAAGAATGGGAGGATCATAAATATTTTTTAAAATATTAGGATAGGAATCTGCAGGCAAACAAAATAAAGAACTTCCTGTTTTTTCTGCTATTTCCAATTCTTTATCTACGTTTTTCCAATCTGTTTTTTGCAAATTGTCAACATGGCGATTATGAATTCCAGGGATTTCAAGCAATTCTGTTCTAGGACAATCCCAAATACGAGAAACATCCTCAGAAAAATGATCTAATAGTCGTTTCCCTAAAATTGCACCGATTCCCTCTGTATACATCAGTCCTAAAACAACTCTTTGTATATTCATCATATGCTCCTTTGTCCATCAAATTATTATATATTTATATTGTGACAATGCATAGAAAGAAATAGTATGGAAAGAAACAAATATTATAAAAACAATATTAAGCAACACAATATTTATGAATGAATTTATTTTATATTATATATTTGTATTGTAACAATATATAGAAAAAATAATATACAGCAAGTAAAACTAAATCTATGAATAAAATTTAGTTTTTATTATATATTCATAGGATGACAACATATAGAAATTATATGGAAAAAGAGAAAATTAGAAATTATTATTGTATTGTTAAAAAAGAAATGATATAAAAAAAGATATTTTGTTTATTTTTTTAGAAAAAAGAGGTTATATTTCATGATCAATTATAAAGATTTAGGTTTTGTCAATACAAAAGAAATGTTCAAAAAAGCCATGGAAGGCAAATATGCTATTCCAGCATATAACTTCAATAATATGGAACAATTGCAGGCCATTATTATGGGATGTGGCATATCAGGTTCTCCTGTGATTCTTCAAGTATCTAGTGGTGCAAGAAAATATGCAAATGAAACACTCTTGCGTTATATGGGGCAAGGAGCTGTTGCTATGGCAAGAGAAGCAGGATATAACATGCCTATTGCATTACACTTAGATCATGGTGATACATTTGAACTCTGCAAATCTTGCATTGAGAGTGGTTTTTCTTCTGTTATGATTGATGGTTCGCACCATCCCTATGAAAAAAATGTGGAACTTACAGCCCAAGTAGTAGAATATGCCCATAAATATGATGTCACAGTAGAAGGTGAGCTTGGCGTATTAGCTGGTATTGAAGATGATGTACAAGCAGCAAAATCTATCTACACATCTCCTGACCAAGTGGAAGATTTTCTTAAAAAAACAGGCGTAGATTCTTTAGCTATTTCCATTGGTACTTCTCATGGTGCTTATAAGTTTAAACCAGAACAATGCAAACTCAATGAAGAAGGCGTGTTAGTTCCCCCAGAACTTCGTTTTGACATCCTTCGTGAAATAGAAAAACGAATTCCAGGATTTCCTATTGTACTTCATGGTTCAAGTTCTGTTGTACCTAAATATGTAGATATGATTAACAACTATGGTGGCAAACTAGATAATGCTATTGGCATTCCAGAAAGCCAACTCCGTGAAGCAGCACGTTCTTCAGTTTGTAAAATCAATATTGATTCTGATGGTCGTCTTGCTATCACTGCCATGGTTCGTAAAGTTCTCATGGAAAAACCTGGAGAATTTGATCCACGTAAATATTTAGGACCAGCTCGCGAAGAATTAATGAATTTAATTATTCACAAAAATGAAAACGTCCTTGGTAGTGCTCATAAAGCATAAAAAAAGGTAGGTAAATACAACCTACCTTTTTTTATAAAAAAGAAAAATCAAATGAAAGAATAAAGAAAAAAATGAAAGATGAAAAAAACGCATCTTTTATATAGATGTTTTACGAATTTTTTCTACATTTTTTCTTATTATTGTTCATTCCATAAAAAAATAGATTCCTAACAAAAAGGAATCTATTTTTGTTGTGGAATGAGTTGAAAATAATCTTGAATGACTTTTTTTTGTTCCTGAGATAAAGGATGTTTTTCTATATATTGAAATGCGTTTTGACGATATTTAAAATATTGTTGCATTTGTTGTTGCATTTGTTGTTGCATTTGCTGTTGCATTTGCTTTTTGTTTTGTTGTTGTGAAATTTGTGCTTGTGTAATCCATTTTTCTCCATCTTGAAATAAAGAACGGATTTCTTTTTCTTCCTTTTCTTGTGGTGAAATTTGTTTTTTGTTTGTTTTTTTCTTAGATTTGTTTTTTGTTTGTTTGGGTTTGTTTTTTTCTTGCTTAGATGTATTTTTTGTTTTCTTTGTTTTATTTATTTCTTGCCTATCTGTTTTCTTATCTATTTTTTTATTTATTTCTTGCCTATCTGTTTTCTTTTGCTGATCTATTTTTTGCTTTGTTTTGTTTTTTGTTTGATTTTCTTTTGTGTGATTCTGTTTTAAAGTATTTTCTATATTTTTTTGTTGAGAAATTATATTTTTATTATTCCATCTATGTTTATTGTTGTTCACAATCTCGTCCAAAGGGAAATACCAGTGGATCAACACAAGGAAAAATAGAGAAATAGGTAAAAAAGAAAGAGTTTTTATCTTTTGTTTTTGGATGGAATGTGTTTGTAAAAATTCCATTGCCTTATAATGAATATATTTTTGTGTGGGATTTTTTGGTGTTAATATAGAAAATGCAGTTGCCAATAAATTTTGACCTTGCATTTGTTTATCATAATCTTGGACATATTGAGACAAAGGCATTGTACAATGAATCAGATGCAAGAATATATAAAAAAAAGCTACTATGGGGAATATAGAAAGAATTAAAATAGGTAGATCAAAATAATGTTGCCGCAACGTTTGCATCATAGGAAAAGGCAGTAAAAATATCAATAAAATACAAAAAGATTGTTGTATATATGTATGGAATACTATAAAAAAAGCATGAAATCCTTGTTGAAGTAAGTATTTCCTATATTTTTTTTGAAAATATTTCTGAATATTCATGCTTTCCCTTTATTTATTCGTAGTGGATCTTATGCAAAAGGTTTTGAACAATTTGCATAGGCAATCCAATTACATTATCTAAATTACCTTGCACTTCTTCTACAAATTTATCTGCGATTCCTTGTATAGCAAATGCACCAGCTCTTCCTATCCATTCTCCTGTGGCAATATATTCATAGATTTCTTTTTCAGAAATTTTTTGCATTCTAATGTGCGTTGTATCTGCAGCTACCAGCCCTTTTTCTTTTTCTTTTAATGGCCATACACAAACCCCACTTACAACAATGTGGGGCTCTCGAGAAAGTTCCCAAAGCATTTTAAATGCTTCCTGTTCATCTTTTGGTTTACCATATACTTTACCATTTAAGTATACAATTGTATCTGCAGTAAGAACTACGGATTTTTCTAGTTCTTGTACAGAAAGTTTTTTTTGTAATATTTGAGATGCTTCTTTCCCTTTATAAAAAGCAATGTATGTGGCAATATCATTAGGGTCAGATGAGTTAGGAATTGGTTCCTGAAAATCTATAGGAAATACTTCAAAAGAATAGCCAGCTTGTTTTAATAGTTGTTGTCGTTGTGGTGATTGAGATGCTAAAATGAGATTCATCTATTCCTCCTCATTTTCATCGATCTCATAGCTAAGATATTCCTCTTGATACTCCTCTTGATATTCCTCTTCTATCATTTCATTCTCTAGTTCATGGTCTTGACCACTCAGATCTTGATACATGTCTTTTTTAAATTTACTTTTTGATTTTGTTTGACGCTTTCTAAATTCTAATCGAATAGGAACTTCTGGTATTTGTAATTCTTGGCGTAATTGGTTGATTAAATAGCGATTGTAATGATTAGTGAATAGTTCTGGATTGTTAACAAATAGCAAAAATGTAGGTGGGAGCGTTTTTAATTGCGTGCTATAATAAATTTTACCTTGTTTTCCATAAATATAGGGAGGATTTTTTCTAGAAACAGCCTTTTTAATCGCACGATTGAGTTCACCTGTACTCACTTCTTTTTTTGCCTGTTTTATAATACTTTGTGCTAAATCAATCGTGGCTTGTACATTTTTCCCATCTTTTGCTGTCATAAAACTCAGTGGCACATAATGCATATTGGGCAACATTTTGCTGATGTACTTTTCATATTCTTCTGTTGAAATATGACTAGGCACTAAATCCCATTTATTTATGCATAAAATTGCTGGCCTATTTTCTTGAACAATATAATTTGCCAATTCTTTATCCACACGATTAATTTTTGTAGTGGCATCCATCATTAAAATAACAACATCAGCCCGTCGAATGGAACGTTCAGCTCGATGTTGGCTATAATATTGAATGTTGTCATGCAAATTTTTTGTGCGTTTGACTCCAGCAGTGTCAATGGCAATGATAGTTTGATTATTTTTCTTAAAGTATACGTCCACAGAATCACGTGTAGTTCCTGGAATTTCTGAAACAATCATTCTTTCTTCACAAGCTAATGCATTGATTAAGGTAGATTTCCCAGAATTTGGTTTCCCTACTATGGCAATTTTCAATTCTGCTTCTTCAGGTTTTTCTGTAGGGAAATCTTCTAAATATTCTGCCAATTCATATTTTAAATCTTGTAAATTCGGTGTTTCTTTTGCAGAAACACAAATCGGAGAACCAAAACCTAATTTTAAAAATTGATCTTTTTCCATAGTTAATTTGGGTGAATCTGTTTTATTGGCAATGAGAATGACTTTTCCATGACATTTACGTAACATGTTAGCCACTTCTATATCTAAAGGCGTGACACCTTCTTTAATATCCACAATAAATAAAATAATCCGAGCTTGTTCCATGGCAATTTTAATTTGTGCTGTCACAGCCTCTTCTAGATTTTGATTATCAACGATTCCAATGCCACCAGTATCTATCAATTCAAAATATCGTCCATGCATTTGTGTGATGCAACTAATTCTATCTCGGGTCACTCCACTTGTAGGATCCACAATAGATATTTTTTTCCCACTCAATATATTAAAAATCGTAGACTTACCTACATTGGGGCGTCCACAAATAGCAATAATTGGTATGTTCATATAATGTTATCTCTATATTTGTTCTTGTTTCTTAAAACTAAAAAAAATTAAAATAGCCTGATCATATCAGGCTATTGTTGACTTTATTGTCAAATATTATATCAAATAAAATATTTTTAGGATAGTCTTTTATATCAAATAAAATATTTTTAGGATAGTCTTTTTGTTGTTGAAAAAAAATAATGCTTCTGTTGTAGCCTGTAAAAATGTTATTGTAACATATTTTATTAAAATATCATATTATTTTATCGTAATATACTATAAAGAACTTTTCATAATTTTTCTAAAAATTACTTTCAAATTTTTTTATGATAGGATACAATATTGTTTTACGCTTTTTTAGTTTGTTCAAAGGAGAATGGAAGCATGTCTTTAAAAATTTGTTTCCTATGTGCTATTGTATGTTTTTTGGGATGTGCAGGACCAGTACGGAAAATAGATCCTGATGCTGTACCTGAACTTCGTGGTTATATTCGTACAAATAAAAAAAATTATGAATTAAATGAACCAATTTATGTTCAATATATTATAGAAAATACATCTGAAAAATCTATCACTCAAGAAGTGGTAGATGCTAGCCAAGATTATAGTATCCCTTTTCAGGGATATTCTTTTAATGCCTTGCATCAAAAGGATAAAATGCAACATTTGGAATTAAAAAAAGCAGAAGAAGCTTTTTCTGGTGAGTTGCATTTACTTCCTAAAGCAGAAACAATATTTTGTACAAATGAGTTTTCTGGAAAATTAGAAGGGTTTTATACATTGACCTTTGATCTACGTTGGGCAGAAGGGAAAAGGATTATTTTTACGCCTGTTAAGATTCAAATATTGCCCAAATCTAAACCAAAGTCACAAATAGCTATAGAAAAAGATGTGGAATTAGAACAAGCTTTGCAAGATTTGGCTAGTGATGATCCTAAAATTAAAACATTAGCAAAAGAAAAATTAGTTGAAAAAGGAGCTGATGCCGTTCCTTACTTAATCCGCTTATTGAATCATGAAAATATTCAATTGCAAGGTGATGCTACATTTTTATTGATTCGATTAGGAAAGGTATCTGTGCCAGCTTTAATGAAAGAATCTCAAAATATGAATAAAACGGTTCGTATGCGAAGTATTTATGCATTAGGTCAGATAGGAACACCTGATGCAATTTTAGTTTTTCAACATGCCATTCAAAAAGATCCTGATCCTGAAATTCGTTCCACCACTTTAAAATTTGTAGCTGAAAATTTATCTGAGATTGTTTCTATACCTTTATTGATACAAGGCTTGCATGATGAAAACTTAGAAATTCGTCAATATACAATCCAAACGCTCGAATCTATGACACAGAGAACTTTTGATTATAATCCTGAAAGTCCTGTAGAACAACGTGAGAAAGCAATTGAACGTTGGAAAAATTGGGTGAGAGAACGTTCGAAATAATAGAAAATTTTTGATCCAATAGGTGATATATGAAATATACAATATTCTTTATATTTTGTTTTTCTATGTTTCTTTGTGGATATATTCAAGCATATGATGAACAAATAATCCAAGAATGGCAAGAAAAATATAGTATTCTTGACATTGTACCAGAATGGAAAACAACTTGGGAAAAATTGCATGATGGCACTTCGTCTAGTTCGTTAGATTCTTTTAGAGAAGAAATTGAAAAATCAAAGATTTTTTCAAGTATTTTGCAGATAGAGGAATCTTCTGAAGAAGATATGAAAACAATTTGGTTTGGCTTGTGCATGAAGCATCCTACATTAGCAAGAAATATAGAAAATATCGTAAGACCATTGTATGGCAAGGCTATAGATGAAAAAATATTAGATTCTATACACAATCAAATTATAAAAAGATCTAGAACAAAAAGTGTCTGGGAAAAAATCGCATGTGATTGTTTACAACAATGGTTTAACAAAGACATTAAAGAAACGAATGATTTAGAAAATTATAAAAGACTAACATTAGATGATGGCAGAAAACTCATTGGAAATATTAAAAACACCCAAGATAATATGATAAATTTTGAAATTTTATCTAACACTGGGAAGACAATGGGGAGTATATCTATCAATAAATACAAAATTATAAAAGAAGAAAATATTCAAAAAGAAAATCCATTACTTGTCTTGCAAAAAAAGGCTTATGAAAGACTTTTACGAGCGATTCGTACGAAAAAATATACTGTTGCATATAAGATTTATAATGATCTTGCCAATAAATGTATAATTTCTAAGTACGAGCAAAGAGTCATGATTTTAGCGACTGTTCCTCGTTTATTGATATGTACCACACCTAGTGTAAAATCTCCTTTTGAAAGCACATTTTCTAGATTGCCAAGGTGCAGGACATGTCGCGGAAAAATTACTATAAAATGTAATGTTTGCAATGGGAAAGGCGTGCAAATATGTCCTGTTTGCAAAGGTGAAAAATTTATTCGAGAAGAAACAGATGAAGTCATAGAAACAAAATGTTCCCAATGCAAAGGGCAAGGTGAAATTGCAACAGGTCAAAAAAGAGAAAGAGTCCTCTGTAAAGATTGTAAAGGAACTGGAAGAATCGAAAAATTTTTACAATGTGCCACTTGTAAAGGAGAAGGTCATGTAAATGGCATCTCTTGTGAAAAATGCAAAGGAAATGGTGGGTCAATATCAAAAAGAAAGTGTAGAAAATGTGATAAAAGTGGAAAAGTATGGGTACTTACTTCAGGCATCAAAAAAGTATGTCCTAAATGTAAGGGTAAAAAAGTTTTTACAAGTTCTACTATAGGTAAAAAGAAAGTTCCATGTGCTGAGTGCAATGGCAGTGGAAAAATAGGTGAATGTACTCGATGTCGTGAAACAGGAAAATTAAAATGTAGCAACTGTAAAGCAACAGGTATGAATTTAAAAAATCCTTTAACAAGATTATTCTTAGAAATCATTCGTTAATTTTGTTTATATGTGTTCAATATATTCATGTATTTTTGAAATGTTTAAGAATTTAAGATAAGATTATTCTTAGAAATCATTTATTAATTTTAAATGTATTTTAAAATATATTCATGTATTTTTTGAAATGTTTAGGAATTTAAGACAAGATTATTCTTAGAAATCATTTATTAATTTTAAATATATTTTTGAAATATATTCATGTATTTTTTGAAATGTTTAAGAATTTAAGACAAGATTATTCTTAGAAATCATTTATTAATTTTGTTTCTATGTGTTAAATATATTCATGTATTTTTTGATATATTTTAAACATAATCATCAAAATTTTATGGATGATTGGCTATTTTTATTGTTTTAATGAAAACATTCTTATTATTTGTTCTTTTTTTATATTTGAGGTTTTTTATGAAAAATATTCTATGCATTGGAGCAGGATATGTAGGCGGTCCAACTATGGCAATGATTGCAAAGAAATGTCCAGACTATAAAGTAGTCGTCGTTGACATTAATGCCGAGAGAATTGCAGCATGGCAATCAGAAAATTTGCCAATTTTTGAACCTGGTTTAAAAGATCTTATTAAAGAAACTTTGAACAAAAATTTATTTTTTTCCACAGATGTTGCTGGCAATATTGATAAGGCTGATATCATTTTTGTCAGCGTCAACACACCTACAAAAACATTTGGTTTAGGAAAAGGAAAAGCTGCAGATTTGCAATATTGGGAAAAAACAGCAAGAGAAATTGTACAATATTCTACAAAAGGGAAAATTATTGTAGAAAAAAGCACATTGCCTGTTAAAACTGCCCAAGCCATGGAACGTATTTTAAATGCAAATGAATCTGGAATTGTCTTTGATGTATTATCAAATCCTGAATTTTTAGCAGAAGGAACTGCCATCAAAGATTTAGAAAAACCAGATCGAGTTTTAATCGGAGGACATATTGAAACAGAGCGTGGGCGTAACGCTATGCAAGCCCTTGTCAATCTTTATGCTCATTGGGTACCAGCTGAAAACATCATCACAAGCAATTTATGGTCTAGCGAATTAACAAAATTGGCATCCAATGCATTCCTAGCACAAAGAATTAGCTCCATTAACAGCTTAAGTGCTTTTTGCGAAGTCACAGGTGCTGATGTGGATGAAGTTTCTAAAGCTATTGGAAAAGATTCTCGAATTGGTTCTAAATTTTTAAAAGCTAGCGTGGGATTTGGTGGTTCTTGTTTTCAAAAAGATATTTTAAACCTTGTTTACTTGTGTGAACAAGCTGGATTACCAGAAGTTGCAACGTATTGGGAACAAGTTGTTATCATGAACAACTACCAACGCATTCGTTTTGTTCGAAGAATGATGCAGGCAATGTTCAATACAGTGGCTAATAAACGAATCACTTTGTTTGGTTTTGCTTTCAAAGCAAATACAGGCGATACTCGCGAAAGTGCTGCCATTTATATTACAAGAGAACTTTTAGAAGAACATGCAAAAGTAGTTGTTACAGATCCTAAAGCTTTAGACAATGCAAAAATAGATTTGGCTGATGTTATAGACAAAGTAGAATTTGAGCTTGATCCTTATAAAGCAGCTGAGGGTGCCCATGCAATTGCTGTTATGACAGATTGGGAATGTTTTAAAGAATTAGATTATCAACGCATTTTTGATAGCATGGAAAAACCAGCCTTCATATTTGACGGTCGTAATATACTAGATCATCCATCATTATTTGAATTAGGTTTCAATGTCTATCCTTTAGGAAAATCCGAGCTTTCTCATCTAGAATAATGAGGTGCAAGCAAGTAGTTTTTAGGCAAAGCTACTTGCTTTTTTTATGAAAAGGTGAATTATGTTTCAAAATGATGCGGAAATAGAAAAGATTAAAAATACAGACATCGCAGCATTATTTTCTCAAGATGAAAATCGTGGCAAAAATTTCGCAATTGCCACACCTTATATGTACTATGATTATTCTCGCCAAAGAATAGATTCTGTCTGTTTACAAAAACTTTTTTCACTAGCTAGACATTGCCATTTAGAAGAAAAAATACAAGGACTATTTTCTGGTAAAAAGATCAATCGTACAGAAGAACGAGCTGTATTGCACACAGCTTTACGAGCCAAATCAAATAATACAATCTTTGTAAATGGCAAAAATATAGTACAAGAAGTACAAGCTGTATTACAAAAAATTGAAATATTCACAAAGGGCGTACATTCTGGTAGTATTTGTAGTGCAACAGGGAAAAATTTTAAAAACATTCTAGTTGTTGGAATTGGTGGCTCCTATTTAGGAACAGATTTTCTAGCTCATGCTTGTGCATCGTATTCACAAACAGGTTTAGAATTACGACTTTTATCAAACATTGATGGAACAGACTTTGTCAATAAAGTTCAGGGATTAAAACAAGAAGAAACACTTATTATTATTGTTTCTAAAACATTCACAACCGCTGAAACAATGCAAAATGCCCGCACATTACAAGAATGGCTTTTTGAAAAATTACCACAAACCAAAGAAACATTGGCACACCATTGCATTGCTGTTACTATGAACAAAAAACTTGCCCAAGAATTTGGCATTTTAGAAAACAATATTTTTGAATTTTGGGATTGGGTAGGAGGTAGATATAGTGTTAGTTCTGCAGTAGGTGCATTGCCTTTATCCTTATATCTAGGATTTGAGAATTTTAAAAGAATTTTGGATGGTGCCCATTGGATGGACGAACATTTTCGCACAGAATCTTGGGAAAACAACATTCCAGTTGTAAGTGCACTTCTTGATATTTGGAACATTAATTACTTACATTATCACATTCGTGCTATTTTACCGTATTCTCAAGCACTTTCTAAAATGCCAGCATACATCCAACAAGGAGAAATGGAAAGCAATGGGAAGAGTGTAGACATCGATGGAAATTCCATCAATTTTGATACTGGAGAAGTTATTTTTGGAGAAGCTGGTACAAATGGTCAACATTCTTTTTATCAACTTCTACACCAAGGCACACAGATTATTCCTTCTGATTTTATTGGTTTTATTCAAGAACAATACAATATTGCAAACAAAATAGATAAAGTTAGTCATCATGAAGAATTAATGACAAATTTTTTTGCACAGCCTAATGCACTTGCTTTTGGACAAAAAGATATAGAAAATAAACAAAAAAACTTTGACGGCAATCGCCCTTCTAATATATTTTTGTTCCAAGAATTAAATCCATTTACAGCTGGAATTATTTTAGCTTGGATAGAACATCGAATTGCAGTTAAAGGTTTTATTTGGAATATCAATAGCTTCGATCAATTTGGAGTTGAACTTGGAAAAATTCTTGGAAAAGAATTTCGAAAAAAAATTCAAACATACAATGAAACAAAAGAGTGTGACTATAGTAGCTTAGATTCTTCTACAAAAATTCTTCTACAAGCCTTTTTAGAAAAACACTTACCTAATCCAAAAATTTTAACACCAGAAACACTCCAAAAAATTAAAGATGAAAAAAAAAATTAGTTACTACAAATGGCACATTTGATGTTTTACATGTAGGTCATGTTCGTATATTGCAGGAAGCAAAAACATATGGCGATATTCTCCTTGTTCTAGTTAATTCAGACTCATCTGTCAAACAAAATAAAGGAGAAACACGCCCTATTGTTCCTTTATCAGAAAGATTAGAAATGCTTTCAGCCCTTGATTGTGTAGATTATGTTCTTGCTTTTAATGAAAAAGAAGTGCTTCCTATTCTAGAAAAAATACGCCCTGATTTTCATATTAAAGGCGGTACATTTCTACCAGAACGCATTGCAACAGAAAAAAATCTTGTGGAACAATATGGTGGTAAGCACATATGTTTAGAAAAAATAGGAAACTACTCTTCCACAAATATTATTCAAAAAGTAACTTTGTTAGCAACCTCTAAAAAATAATGGATAGAACTACAACATCCAAAAAAAATAATGGCTGGTACTAAGTAAAGTAACAGCCATATTTTTTTGTTCTATTTAAAATTGTTTGAAGATTTTTTAAATTTGATAAATGCAATTGCGTTTATCAAAAATTTTTTTAATCTTATTATTTTTTATGTATTTTTCTTATTTTTCTGCAGAGGGAGTAGTTTCTGGTGTGATACGATATACATAATCTTCTGTAGTGAATTTATTTAATTCAAACAATACTTCTTCCATGCTCTGGTATCGTTCTGAAGGATTCTTTTTCAACATTCGAAGAATAATATTGTCTAATTGATAAGGAACATTTGTATTGCTTTGGCGGATTTTAGGAACAATGCCTTTAAGTTGTTGTTGTAACAGAGCTTTATCAGAATTAGCTTGTATATGATTTCGTCCACTAAATACTTCATAAAAAGTAGCACCTAAAGAAAATATATCTGTTCTATAGTCTGGCTTTTTTCGTTGTATTTGTTCTGGCGTCATATACATTGGTGTTCCCTCACGTTTTCGTCTTTTAAATATAGAGAAAAAATTGAGTCTTTCTGCTAAAGAAAAATCAATAAGTCGAACATCGCCATCTTCATTTACTAAAATATTTTCTGGTTTAATGTCTTTGTGGATAATGTGAAAACTATGTATATATTTTAAAGCTTCCGCCACTTTACGAAAAATACCAACACCATGTGTAACTAAAAGAGGAGATTTTTGTAAAATTAAAGTTTTTAGCGTTTCACTTTCAAAATATTCCATATCAAGAGCGGGGCGAGGAGCATCTTTAACTGAACCATATACTTTTACAATATTTGGATGGTCTAATTTTGTTAAAATTTTAATTTCTTGTGCAAATTGTATTTTTTGTTTCATAGAACTTGCAGTATTTGGGTTCATTATTTTAATCGCAACAACTTTACGATCTTTGATACGTTTTCCTAAAAAGACAGTTCCAAACCCACCTTGTTTAATTTTTTTTTCAATAGTATAACCAGGAATAAATAAGCTCATAATATTTCTTTCGATTTCAAAGGTTATTGAAAAGATGAATCATCAAGCTAAATTTTAAAATATTTTGAATTTAAAAGAAAGTCAATAAAAAAATATTACAAACTATTTTCTTGTATTGTATATAATAGTTAAATTCTAAATTATATTTTTATACTTTCAAAAGGATATATTTTAATATTTTATCATCATTCAGAAAGTGAATGTAAAGGGAAATTAGGAGTCATGAGAATTTTGTTGCCTTTTAAAAGAAGAAGAAGTTGTAAATTTCTTTGTTGAGCATGTTGTATTGCTTGATTTGGTTCTAAAATAGTATACACTGTTGCATATGCGTCTGCTATTATGCTACTATTTGCAATAACAGTAGCAGATAATGTTTCATTTTCTATAGGTTTACCTGTATGAGGATGAATAATGTGAGAATATGGTTTGCCTTGAATCATGGCGTAACGGTGATAATGTCCCGATGTGGCTACAGCTTTGTTTTTAATTTGTATTGTAGCAAGAATAGATTTTGTAGCTGTTACATCTGGGTTTTGAATTCCAATTGTCCATATTTTTTCACCATAACAAGCTAAATCACCACCGAGATTCACCATGGCGGTTGGTATGTTTTGACTTTGTAAAAATTCTACAATTTTATCTACTGCATACCCTTTTGTATATGCACCTAGATTAATGTCTAAAGGAATTTTATTTTCGATGCAATCATTGTGGATCGTAAAATTAGTATATCCTATTCTTGTTTTACATTGTTCTATTTGTGTTTCTGTAGGTAGCGTATTGTTTAAAGTTGCTTGTTTCCAAAGTTGAATCAATGGTGCAATAGTAATATCAAAAATTCCTTCAGTGTCTTGACTTATTTTATAAGCAAATTCTAAAAGATACTTTAATTCTGATGATAGCGAGTGCTTGCCTAATTGTTGTAAATTTTGTTTTAGTTTACCTGCTTGACTATTTTTATTATGTTCATTGATAATAGTATCTAGTTGTGGAATTTTTTTATAACATGTATTGGCTATCCTATCGAGTTCTTGTTCAGTTCGTGTGTCATATAAAATTACTTGCATTGTACCAGAATTCCACTGAAAAAGTTCCCATATTCGTTCCACTCTGTGCATAGACTTACGATGTTGGTAAATGCTTATAGAAAGAAGGATGCCAATAAAAAGAAGTATAAGTATTTTTCGTTCTTTTTTCATTTTTATTTTATGCCTTTTTTATCAACTTCGATTAAATTGTTATTACTATATGTCTATTCTATGATTTACTTTCCTTATATAAGTAAATACATGTTTCATAAAAAAGGCGTAATTTGATTCCTTTGTATTTATTTTTTTTATTTTTATTTCATACAAACTGCCCGGACTGATCTAAGGTCACAGAAACCTTGGAAAATTTTTAATATTCCATCTTGTTTGAGTGTTAGCATATCATTTCGTTTTGCGATCTCTCGTATTTGATCTACTTTTGCATGGCTTTGGATGGCAGCTCGAATTTCATCACAGTTAATCAAAAGTTCATGAATGGCAATTCGACCTTTATATCCTGTTTTATTGCATACAGGACACCCAGCCGTTTGATAAATCTGTAACTCATTGCTAAATTCAGGACCACGTCCATAAAATTCTTTTTCTTCAAATTCTTCGACAATTTCATCATATTCGGCTTGTGATAGATTATGTGCTTGTTTACATTCTTTGCATAATCTTCGAGTCAGTCGCTGTGCGAGTACACCAAGAAGTGCATCAGCAAAGTTAAAGGGATCTAGACCCATATCAATTAATCGTGTGATCGTTTCTGCAGCACTGTTCGTATGCAAAGTACTAAGAACTAAGTGGCCTGTTAAGGAAGCTTCCACACCAATAGAAGCTGTTTCTGTATCACGCATTTCACCTACCATAATCACGTCAGGGTCAGCACGTAAAAATGCACGCATGGCACGAGCAAATGTGTAACCTATTTTTGATTGGATCTGTACTTGTCGCAATCCTTTTTGTGTGATTTCTACAGGGTCTTCCGCAGTCCATATCTTTCGTTTCGGTGTATTTATGTAACCCATTGCAGAGTGTAGAGTTGTTGTTTTACCAGAACCAGTAGGACCAACTACAAGAATAAGACCATAAGGATAACATGCAATTTTTTTGAATTCTCGCAAATTTCTTTCTGAAAAAGCCATATCTTGAAGAGGAATAGGTTTTGAAGAAGCTAAAATACGTAAAACAGCATCTTCGTTTCCTCCCACTGTAGGTATAGTAGCTACACGAAGTTCAATATCTAAGTTTTTATAAAATTGTTTAAATTTAATCTTACCATCTTGAGGCAATCTTCGTTCTGCGATGTCTAGACCAGCCATAAGCTTGAAACGAGAAAGCAATGCTTTTTTAATTTGATTAGGTACATGCTGGTATATATAGCATTCGCCATCTGTTCTAAATCGTATTACTGTATTCTCTTTTCCATTATAAGGTTCAATGTGAATATCAGATGCGTTTTGTTTATGAGCATCAATAATGATTTTATTGACGAGGCGAATAATTCCATGGTCATTGGCATCTTCAATTTGTTCTTCGGCATCTTCAAGAGAAATAGCCTTACTCTCTAATGATTCTTCAATGATTGCATCAAAATCTGAAGCAATCACACGCTTTAAATCTCTTTCTTTCTCTTCTTTTTTTGCTAATTCCTTAGCATCTAAACCGCTTGGTACCTTAGCAACAGATACATATTTATTAGCAATGGCTTTTTTTATGGAATGTTCTGTAGAAAGTACGAAAATTACTTTGCAAGACGTGATAATTTCTAAATTTTCTTTTTGTGAATGGTCAAAAGGATCAACTACTGCTACTGTTAATATGTTTTTAATTTTAGATATAGGAAAAACTTGGAATTTTGTTGCAGTAGGTTTATCTATGAGTGCGAATAAGTCTGTATCAGGAGTTACGTTTTCTAATTGAATCGCTGGAATTTCTGTATCAATAGAAATCAAAGCGAGTAATTCATTTTCAGAAAATAATTTGTGAGATAATATAAGTTCGACAAGAGAAAGTTGATTGTCCTTACTTTTTAGTTGTTCATCAAATTGATCCATTCTATTGATATCAATTTTTCTACTTCTCATTAAAATACGTCGAACTCGTCGATTATAGGCTAAACTCATATAAAATCACCTTTATATATAAAATGTCTGTTATTGTAGCTTTAATTTCTCTATATAATATATCTTATATTAATTCTTGTAAATGGCAATAAAAATTTGTGATTAATTTTATTATCTATTTAATTTTTCAAAATTTACTTGCATATATTGTAAAATCAATATATAATTTTGAAAAAAACTATATAACATATATATGAAAATTGCTAAATTTTTATTTATATAGAAAATAAAGTAGTAATTTTCAATTAAATTGCTAAATTTTTATTTATATAGAAAATAAAATAGTACTTTTTAAGTATATAGTTTAGATGTATGTATCACTTCATAAGAAGTGCATTTTAACTAGAAATTAGGTATAGATTGGAATAATCATGCCATCGGAATTATTGAAACTTGTTGAGTTAATTCATAAAGAGAAAGATATAGAAAAAGAAATTCTCTTTCAAGGAATTGAATCGGCGATTCAGTCTGCAGCAAAGAAAAAATATCGAAATTATTCTGATATCACAGTTACATTAGATCGTCTTACAGGCGATTTAACTTTCACAGATAAAGAAGGAAACAAACTTCCACCATCGGAACTAGGACGTATTGCTGCCCAAGCTGGTAAACAAGCTATCTTACAAAAAATTAGAGAGGCAGAACGTGATGTTTTGTATACTGAATTTGTGAAAAAAAAGTATACAATTGTAACAGGTCGAGTGGATCGTTTAGAAAATCGTGCTGTTATTGTAAATTTAGGGAAAGCTGATGGAGTGATTCCCATACAAGAACAAATTCCTTCTGAAACATATACCTTTAATAGTCAAATTAAGGCGTATGTATTAGATGTCAAACGAGTGGGAACACAGATGAAGATCATCTTATCTCGTAGCAATCCAGATTTTATCCGAAAATTATTTGAATTGCGTATTCCTGAAATTGAAGACGGCATCATTCAAATTAATCAGCTAGTACGTGAGCCAGGTTATAGAACAAAAATTGCAGTTTCTAGTCAAGACAAACGCATTGACTGCGTAGGTGCTTGTATAGGACATAAGGGCGAAAGAATTTTAAATATTATTGCAGAAGCTGGTGGAGAAAAAATCGACATTATTCGTTGGGATAATGAACCAGAAATTTTAATTCAAAACGCTCTTAAACCTGCCGTAATTGCATCCATTGAATTAGATGAAGAACATAGACGTGCTAAAGTAATGGTAACAGAAGGACAACAAGCTTTAGCAATTGGAAAAGATGGACAAAATGTGCGTCTAGCCATGAGATTGTCTAAATGGTATATTGACATTATACCAATTCCAAATGAATCTGAATCAGAATCTGAAGTCGTCTCCTCATAAGTTTCCCCTATGGAATGTCGTTTTATAACAAGCAATGATTTTATTTTACAAAAATTAGGGTGTGGAGGTATAAAGTTTGAAAAAGAGAGTTTGGGAAATTGCGAAAGATCTCGATGTCAAAAGTAATCGACTCTTAGATATTGCGAAAGAAAATGGCTTTGAAGTCAATTCTGTTTTTAATGTTTTAGAAAAAGATGAAGTACTAAAATTACAACAACTCGGGAAAAAACTAAAACAAGGAAAAAAATTGAATGAATTTGAAAATCATGAAGATTTTAAAAAAGCAGAATTGTCTAAAGAGGAAAAAAACGTTATACAAAACACCTCATTAGAAAAAACTGCGAATTTGCCAAAACAACAGCAAAATAAAGAGATTCTTTCTAAGCAAGAAGAAATTCATACACAAGAATCTTCTAAAAAATTGGAAGAAAATATAAAAACTGAATTCAAATTAGAAAAACCAAAAATTAAATCTATAGAAACATCAGAAGCAATACAAGAAGTAAAAATTAAAAATAAAGAAGAACAAAAGCAATCTGGGCAACAAGCAACAAAACAAGAGATACAACAAAAAGTGAGACAAGAACAGAAACAAGAAATAAAAGTTGACACTAAGAAAAATCAACAGCCAGAACAATACCAAGAACAAAGACAAGAGTCTTGGAATCGAAATAACAAAAGTTCTTCCAAATTTAATAATTCTAAAAATCCTGCTGAAGGACGAAATAAAGAAAATCAACAAACAACTTACCAATCTCGACAAAGTAGTCCTCAAAATAGAAAAAGACGCGACGGTCAAAGTCGTGAAGGACAATCATATGGGGCTAAACAAGGACAACGACCGAGTCGAGACGGTCAAGAATCGTATCAGTTCAAACAAAATAAAGACAGGCAAGATTCATATCAGCCTAAACCAAGTCGAGATGGTCAACAAAGTTCTTCTGTAAAACAATATAAGGAAAAACAACCATCTTACCAACCGAAGCAAAATAGAGACATGCAAGCATCTTACCAATCAAAACAAAATAAAGAAAATATACCTTCTTATCAATCTAAACAACAAGGTAAAGATAAAGATAATCAAATAGGCTTTTCTGCAAAACCTATTGTCGATAAATTGGAATTTTCACGAAAAGATAAAGAAAAAGGAAAAACCTCCAAAACAGATAAAATAGATTTTGATCGAAAGATGAAGGGAGGTAAGAAAAAAGGCGATCGTTTCGTGCCTAAAGATGAAATGTTCGCTTATGACAATGATGTTGTGATGGGACCAACGAGTAGTCGTTCTAAAAAAACACAAATACCAACTACCCCTGTGCATGTTCCCCCTAAAAGTATAGAAATTCAAGTTCCTATTATGGTGAAAGATTTTTCACAAGAAACAGGAATCCGTGCAAATCTAATCATTGATAAAATTTATAAAAATCTCGACATTCAATTGGACGTCAATTCTAGTCTGAGTGAATCTATGGTTGAAATGCTCGGAGTAGAATTTGAACGCAATATTATCATCAAAAAAGAGGAAACTGAAGAAGAAATCCTTCTTAAAGAAATTCTAAAGAAAGATGACAATGCAAAATTAGTAGAACGTGCTCCTGTCGTTACATTTATGGGGCATGTGGATCATGGTAAAACATCACTTTTAGATCGTATCCGACGTACAGACGTTACTACCCAAGAAGCTGGAGGTATTACACAACATATTGGTGCTTCTAAAATTGAAGTAAATGGGCAATCTATTGTCTTTTTAGATACTCCTGGACACGAAGTTTTTACAGCTATGCGTGCTAGAGGTGCCAATGTTACAGATATAGTTGTTCTAGTAGTTGCAGCTGATGATGGCGTAATGCCACAAACTATTGAAGCTATCAACCACGCAAAAGCAGCAGAAGTGCCCATTATTGTTGCTATCAATAAAATTGATCGACACAATGCCCGCGTAGATAATGTGTACCAAGAACTATCACAACAGGGCTTGATTCCTGAAAAATGGTCTGGGTCTACTATTTGTGTAGAGGTCTCCGCACATACTGGCCAAGGTATTAAAGAACTTTTGGAATATATCCTTCTTGTTGCAGAAATGCAAGAACTTAAAGCCAATCCAAAACGCGATGCATACGGCACTGTCTTAGAAGCTAGAGTTGTAGAAGGACGTGGTGACGTTGCCACTCTACTCGTACAAAATGGAACATTAAAACAAGGTGACACAATTCTTTGTGGTGTTTGCTATGGAAGAATTCGAGATATTTCCAATCATCTTGGACAAAAAATTAAACAAGCAGAACCTTCTACTCCCGTTGAAGTTTGCGGACTTTCTGGACTTCCAGATGCTGGTGATAAATTCTATGTAATGCAGAGCCTTAGTAGTGCCAGAAATATTGCAGAAGCTAGAAAACAAGAGTTACGAGAAAAATCTCTCAATACACAACGACGTCCTTCCATTGAAGAAATTATGTCTCAAATCCAACGTGGGGAAACAAAAGAACTTCGTATCGTGTTAAAAGCAGATGTTCAAGGCTCTTTAGAAGCCATTTCTGCGAAAATTCAAACATTGACACACGAAGAAATTAGTGTCAAACTCCTCCATGCAGGCGTAGGTGCAGTTACCGAGGGTGATATTCAATTGGCAGACGCAAGCCAAGCATTGATCATTGCTTTTAACGTCACAGAAGGCAAAATCGCACGGGATATGGCAGAAGAAAAAGGCGTAGAAATTCGAAAATACAACATTATCTACCAACTTCTTGAAGATTTGCATAAAATTATGACTGGAATGTTGGCACCTGCAAAAACAGAAGAAATTACAGGACATGTTACTATTCGTAAAGTCATCCATATTTCTAAAATTGGAAATGTGGCTGGTTGTTTCGTCACAGATGGATACGTTGAACGAACTTCTAAAATCCGAATCTATCGAGATGGTATTATGCTAAATAAAGATAAACCTCTTTCACTTGATAGTTTAAAACGTTTTAAAGACGATGTAGCAAAAGTGAAATCTGGTTTTGAATGTGGTATTAAGATAAAAGATTTTGACGATATTAAAGAAGGCGATGAAATCGAAGCATACAAGATTGTCATGGTAGAACGAACATTAGATGATTAATATACTGATCACACCTCAGATTGCAAATATAACAATTCGAGGTGTAGCTAGTATTATAAAGTCATAAAGGTAAATAAAAAAATGGCAAAAAAATTCAAAAGAATTTTTATTATCATCCTTGATGGTGTAGGAGTAGGTGCACTCCCAGATGCCCATTTATTTGGTGATGAAGATAGCAACACATTATTCCACATCAATGAAGCAGTAGGATTAAATATTCCTAATTTAGCAGCCTTAGGTCTTTCTAATATTATCCCCTTACAACACCCAGCTATAAAAGGTGCATGGGGTAAAATGGCAGAATTTTCTATGGGAAAAGATACAACAACTGGGCACTGGGAAATTGCTGGTGTTCAGCTAGAAAAAGCATTCCCAACATATCCTAATGGATTTCCAAAAGAAATAATTGAACCATTTTGCCAACAAATTGGTCGAGAAATTTTAGGAAATTATCCAGCATCTGGAACAGAAATCATACAAAAATTAGGCGATGAACATGTTGCTACTGGTAAGCCTATTGTATATACTTCTGCAGATTCTGTATTTCAAATTGCAGCACATGAAGAAGTAATTCCTGTGCCAGAACTTTATAAAATGTGTCAAATTGCTCGAGATATTCTTGTAGAACCTCATGCAGTAGGCCGTGTTATTGCTCGCCCTTTTATTGGTACTACAGGAAATTACACTCGCACAAAAGCACGTCATGACTATTCTTTAGAACCTGTTGGTGTCACAATATTGGATGCATTAAAAGAAGCTGGATACGATTCTATTGGTGTAGGCAAAATCGAAGATATTTTTGCTGGAAGAGGGCTTACAAAAAGTTACCCTGTTAAAGGCAATGAACTTTGCATGAAAGTAACACTAGAACTCTTAGACCAAGAACAAAATGGTTTAATTTTCGTTAATTTAGTTGATTTTGACATGTTGTATGGTCATAGACAAGATCCACTTGGATTTAAAAACGAACTAGAAAAATTTGATAAATTACTACCCACCGTGTATAGCAAAATGAAAGATGATGATCTTCTCATTTTAACAGCAGACCACGGTAACGATCCATGCACACCAGGAACTGACCATACCCGTGAGTATGTTCCTTTATTGGTATATCACCATAACATAAAACTAAAAGAGTTGCCATTACGCCAAACTTTTGCAGATATTGCAAAAACAATTGATGAAAATTTTGAATTGAATACAATTACTCATGGAACTAGTTTTTATCAAGATATTCTGTAATTTGATAAAAACTAGTTGGTTGCTAGTAAAATTAGGGTAGAAAAAAAATTCAAAATTACCAGCAATTAGAAAAGCTAAATTCGAGTAATAGATATGATGAAGAACAATACAAAAAATGCCTTTCTCATTACACGAGGGAGTAAAGAAGGTGAAATGTATTTTCTCAGCGACAAAGGACAAACTATTGTCGGACGAGGAGAACAGTGCGATATTCAAATCCATGATTCTGGAATTTCCCGTCGTCACTTCTGCATTACAAAACAAGATGGAAAATATTTTTTGCAAGATATGGGAAGTGCAAACGGTACCTTTATTAATGGAAATCGAACATTGTGGCAAGAATTACATGAAGACGATTACATTGTTTGCGGTTCTAGTGAAATTAAATTTACAAAAGTAGAAGTTCCTGAAGAAAATAATCAAGTTCAAAGCTTTCCTATCCACCTACAAAATGCACAGATCAGAACTTGTCAGACACAAGAAATCGAACGTGTATCTGCTTTGCATAAATATACATACCAAGAACTTCCCAATAATTTTATGTTTCAAAGTTTGCAAACTCCACCTGCGATTGAAGATATTCCACATTCTATTTTAATCCAGAAGCCAAAAGTAGATCCTTTATTCGTAGAATATAAAGATATTGACCGATTACGTAAATCTTTAGCCACACTGTATAAAGTTTCAGAATTCCTTCATAGCTCCATTGAAGTCCAAGATTTATGGCAACATTTTTTAGAAACAGTTCTTTCCATCACTGAAGCACAACGAAGTTGCCTCATTTTTCGAAAAACTCCAGAATCAGAACTAGAAATCTCTACTTATGTCACTTGCGATCAAAGTAACCTGACTATGATGTCTATTAGCAAAACTATCGTTAATCTTGCCATTGAAAAAGGCGTGGCAACTATCAGTGCTGATGCTATGAACGACCAAAGATTTCACACTAACGATAATGCAAGCGTGATTTTACAACACATTCGTTCTGTACTTTGCGTGCCATTAGAAGGCAAAGAACGAACACTAGGTGCTATTTACGTAGATAGCTTAGATAATTGTGCAGCATTTTCAAATGAAGACTTAGAACTGATGGTTGCTATTGGACGACAAGCAGGTCTTGCCATTGAACGTACTATGTTGCAAGCAAAAATATTACGTTCAGAACAAAAATATAGAACTATCTTCCAACGATCCCCTTTGGCCATATCCCTTGTCAATCCTACAGGACGCATTGTAGATATCAATACAGCTGGACTCTTAGAAATCAATGCAACTTCTGAAGAAGAAATACTAGGGAAACTTAGTATATTAGAAGTATTTCCTAAAGCTAAAGAAGAATTTCAGAAACTTCTTCAATTCAACGAATCCTTTGATTTAAAAGAATTTGCTACACATGAAAATGATCCTAATAGTAAAATTGTCAATCTAAAAGGCATTCCTCTTTTAAATGACAATCAACAACTAGAAGGAGCACTTATTATATCAGAAGACATAACAGAAGCAAAAAAATTACAAACACAACTCATCCAACAAGATAAAATGGCAACCGTTGGACTACTGGCAGCAGGCATTGCACATGAATTCAATAATATTGTAGCAGGTATGATGGGGTATGCACAACTTATGCAAATGGGCAAAAAAAGTCCAGAAAAATTAGCAGAAGTTATTGTAGAACAATGTAGAAGAGCACGAGAACTTATAGAACGACTTTTAAATTTTTCTAGAAGAAAAGACACACCACTTCAAAACATTAATATCCAAGATATATTAGAGGAAGTCTTCCAACTCGTAGAACGTGAATTTACAAAAAATAACATCACAATACAAAAACGATACACGCCTATACCATACGTCATGGCACATGCTGGAGAAATGCAACAAGTTTTCCTAAATCTTATGATTAATGCTTTGCATGCTATGGGAAAAGATGGGACTCTCACTGTGACTTTGTTTCAAGATAATCGAGTTGTAAAAATTTTATTTCAAGATACTGGTTGCGGAATTCCATCCCATATTTTGCCAAAAATTTTTGAACCATTCTTTACTACAAAAGATCAAAAAGGCACAGGGTTAGGACTATCAGTTATTTACAATATTATCAAATCATATAACGGAGACATTACAGTTTCTAGCCAAGAAAATATAGGTACAACATTTACTATTGAAATACCAGTACCATCAGTCTTAGAACATGCTCCCATTTCTTTTGAATGTTATGAAGAAACAGAAAAGTTATCTTTTAAAGATATTAAAGAACAAGTTATACAAGACAAATAGAGATAAAACGTACTTCGTATCTTTTAAAGATATCAAAGAACAAGTCATACAAAGAAGAGAAATAAATAATAATTAACAAACATTTTCAAAAACGATTTACAAAAACTTGGAGGGGCGTTCCAAACTTAAATACAAGAAAAAATACGCCAAAAGTTCATGAATAAAAGAGAACTAAAAAAGTTTGAAGAGTTGCTAAAACACCAGCAAGATTTGCTACTGCAAAATTTAAAAAATCTACAAGATGTAGTATTGACATATTCTAAACATTCTAGCGGAGATAATAGCAACATTCCAACACATACAGCTGACATCAGTAGCGAGACGGTTTCTCAAAATTTAGCTTTAGGACTCATGGAAAATGAACAAATTGTAATCAAAGAAATCAACGTAGCACTCCAAAAAATCAAAAATGGTACATATGGAATATGTGAACATTGCAATGAACCAATTAGTAAAAATAGACTAGAATACATTCCATATACAAAAATGTGCATTATATGCAAAACAAAAGAAGAAAAACTACATAAACGATTCTAAAACAACAACATGCAAATGAAATGAATAACCCATAAAACAATATTCCATATATAACAATTAAATATAAAAAACAAAATAATGTAAATGATTCTAAAGAAAGCCAGAGAATGGAAAACGAAAAAAAAAATGAGGAACTCATTCCACTAGATAGAAAAATTATACAAGATAGTTTATTACATATTGCTCAAGGGCCAGATGTTTTTATGAAATGGGTTCGAGAAAACTATGAACTATTTGATCAAAAATTTCTCAACCAACTTCGAAAAATGACAGAATATACAGAAAAAAATGGTCAACAAAAAGAGCATAAACTTTTTCAATTTCTAGAAACATGTTTCCAAAAAACACTCGGCAAACAAGGCTACTCAGAACTCACTGCCATCACAAAAGAAAACTTCCATGAAAACCTACAACTTGCGAATTTATATTTAAAAAAGCAACAACATATACAGGCTATTCCTATATACCAAGCACTTCTAGCTTTTTTACAGCTACAACCTAACAACATGCAAAAAGCCATTATTGATGCTAATATTGGTATTAGTTATGCTCAAATCCATAACACACAACAAGCCATACAACATTTGCAAAAAGCCATTGAATCCACTGAACTTCCTGAAGAATCTAAAGAAAAAATCTGTTCCAACTTAGCAAACGTATACCAAAATACAAAACAATACAAAGAAGCCATTAAATATCACCAACTAGCCATTCAAAAAGCAGAAGAACGGAATGACAAACGAATGCAATCTATCCATCTATCTAATCTAGCCCTTGTATATCTTGACCAAAAAGACATTGAAAATGCAATTAAAACACAAAAGCAATCTTACGATATTTCTATGAAACTTGGTGCACTAGATATTCTAAAAGATAACATGACAAAACTTGCTATGCTCCATGGAATCAATAACCAACCTGATCTATGTAGAAAATATTGTGAGCAAGGTCTTTTACTGCTCAAAAATCCCAATCTTGGTATAGAATAAAATTTAAAAATAAGTGACATAATAATCAGACAATAACCATAAATATTTTTATATTGAAAAAATATAAAAATATTTTATTTTTTTTTGTAATCTCCATAAAAAGACAGTCCCAATGCAACGGAGACCAATATGACAGTCAATCGTACAGTAAAAACTACAATAAATATTTGTATTCTACTTGCCGTTGTAGTATTTATATTTACAATGGCTTATAAATTACGATCCATTTTTAACCCCATACTACTCTCTCTTGTTCTTGCCTATATTTTAGATCCTGTTATTACTTTATTTGAACAAATCAAAGTTAAACGAAGCATTACTATCTTTGCTGTTTATATCGTTCTAACAGCTATTATTATTACTATATTCCTATTTCTCATTCCACTTATTGGTTCTGAAATAAGCTATTTTTATAGAAATGCATTTGAGGGAGATGCATATGTGGATCTTAACAATAATGGACAATGGGATTGGATAGATGCTAATGACAATAATGAAGTAGATGAAGGTGAAGAAGCCGAACCACTCACTAGAGACCATAATGAAAATAAAAAATACGATCCTTCTTATCTATCGTCCATTATCAAAGGAATGAGAAATATTATACAGAATTGGAATGAAAAAAATCCTACTAAAAAAATTGAGAAAGATGCAATTATGGAATTCATCATAGATTCTGAAAGTATAAAAGCCAACTCTAAAACACTGTTTAATCTTAGCTTAGGAACCTTCAAAGCCATGTTTTCAACAGTATTGAGTTTATTTTCTATAATGTCCTACTTTATCCTACTACCATTATATACATTTTTTATTCTTCGAGGATTCCATGGAATGGGGCCTACAATATATGACTATATACCAGAAAAAAATAAACAAAAACATATAAAAATACTCGAAGAAATACAGGAATCTATATCTTCATTTTTTCGAGGAAAAATTATTATTTGTATCATAAAAGGACTCATCACATGGGGTTTGCTCTCCTTATTTGGACTAAAATATGGATTAATTTTTGGAATCGTACAGGCTGTTGTAAGCATAGTTCCCTTTTTAGTACTCCTTGTAGGCATGATTCCTAATTTAGCAGTAGTTATGCTAGATAAAGGCATGCATTTCCCCTATTTGTTTTTAATTGTCTTCATATACGCAATCATTGAAGTTATTGAAGGATTCCTCCTCACACCTTGGATTGTAGGGCAAAAAACGAGTTTACATCCAGTGACTGTCATCCTATCCCTTCTTATTGGTGGTAAACTTTTTGGACTTTTCGGATTAATTATTGCTGTACCACTCTGTACTACACTCAAAATTTTAAGTCAGGAATATCTCATCCCCATCTGGCATGATCTTAGTGGTTGTACAGCTGGTGCTAAACCTTGTGATAATGTACAACCTTGTGCTGTAATTCAACATTATACAGCTGTAGTTCAACATTATACAGCAGATGTCCCACAATGTATAGCTGTAGCTCAACATTATACAGTTGATGTTCAACCCTGTACAGCTGATATACCGCCCTGTACAGCTGATATACCGCCCTGTACAGCTGATGCTAAATCTGATACTAAAGTTGATGCTAAATCTGATACGAAATGTAGTGCCAAACCTGATGCTAAATCTGATACGAAACGTAGTGCCAAATCTGAGGCTAAACGTGGTGCCAAACGTGGTGCTAAACGTAGTTCAAAATAAATCTCGCTATCTAACTTTTATATTTTTAATCATTTTCCCTTGGGAGCATACTTATTAGATCTTTAGAAACTAATAGATATGGGGCTAATCTTTTAGAAAGATACAGTAGTAGCCAGACTCAAAGGAAATATAAAAATTACAATAATTAAAGTAATTATAAAAAAATAATTATTATGATTAATATATGTTTTTATAGTTAATTGTTTAATTATTGTAATTTTTAATCTATCTTGTTTTAGTTTTGCTAAAAATTTATATTAGAATATTTTTGTTGTCAAATATTTTATTTGCTTTTTATCAAAAAACAATATATAATGACTTACAAAAAAATGTTATTTGCTTGAAATGGTTAATTTTCTAGCTTATTAAATTACTAATTAAGAATAAAAAAATATAAGTGATTGAAAAATTTAACTTTACAAGCGTCAGTTTATATAAACTAGCAATCTATTTATTATTATTCATCCAAAATTTTGGATACTAGGAGTTTGTTGAATGCCAACAATCAATCAATTAGTTCGTCATGGCCGTAAAAAAGTCGTAAAGAAAAGAAAATCTCCAGTATTACAAGCTTGTCCACAGAAAAAAGGCGTTTGCATCCAAGTTAAGACTATGACTCCTAAAAAGCCTAATTCTGCACTACGGAAAATTGCAAGAGTACGTCTTTCTACTGGAAAAGAAGTTACTGTTTATATCCCTGGTATTGGTCATAACCTGCAAGAACACCACATTGTATTAGTTCGTGGTGGTCGAGTAAGGGATCTTCCTGGTGTTCGTTATCACATTGTTCGTGGTACTCAAGATTCAGCAGGAGTTACCAATCGAAAACGTGGTCGTTCCAAATATGGCACAAAACTTCCTAAAGCATAGGATTTTACAAAAGGAAACGCTGAATGTCAAAAAAGTTCAAATCTACAAAGATTTATATGCAACCAGATCCTCTATATAGAGACAAGCTTATTAGTCAATTTGTCAATTATATTATGTTAGATGGCAAAAAGACAAAAGCACAAAAAATTATCTATGATGCACTACAAATTTTAAGAAAAAAATTCGCTAATGCTGAAATTGCGAAAAAATCTGAAGAAAAAAATGTTCGTGAAGAACAATACGAACTCAAAATTTTAAAAACAGCTATTAATAATGTCAAACCCTTGATTGAAGTACGTTCCCGTCGAGTTGGTGGAGCAACTTATCAAGTTCCAATGGAAATCGAAAAGAAAAGACAAATTACTTTGGCATTAAGATGGATTCTCGCTGCTTCCCGCGGACGTAAGGGAAAGCCCATGGCAGAAAGATTGGCAGATGAATTATCAGATGCTTACAACAAACAAGGCAAGTCCATCACACAAAGAGAAAATACACATAAGATGGCAGAAGCCAATAAAGCATTTGCTCACTTTGCATGGTAGTCATCATCTATGATAGGATAAAAAAGGCCTGTTTTTAAAAAGCAGGCTTTTTTTGTTTTCAAAATTTTAAAATAACGACAAGATAAATAGAACCAATACAACTATCATTATTAGAAATAGGAATAGAAAAACATGGGCGATATAGAAAAAATTAGAAATATAGGCATTATTGCACACATTGATGCCGGTAAAACAACAACAACAGAACGAATACTGTACTACACAGAAAAAGAGCATAAAATGGGGAATGTTGACGAAGGAAACACGGTCATGGACTATTTAGAAGATGAACGTAATCGTGGCATTACCATTGTAAGTGCAGCAACGACCTGTATTTGGAATGACTACCAAATTAATATCATTGATACTCCAGGACACGTAGATTTCACAGTAGAAGTCGAACGAAGTCTTCGAGTACTAGATGGTGCCATTGGCATATTTTGTGCTGTTGGCGGTGTAGAAGCACAATCTGAAACAGTATGGCGACAAGCAGATAAATATCATGTTCCTAGGATTGCATTTATCAATAAAATGGATCGAACGGGTGCTTCTTTTACAAACGTTCTGGATGCTATACGCACAAGATTGCATGCAAATCCTGTTGTGTTGGTGATGCCTTGGGGAAAAGAAAGCGATTTCCAAGGTATTATTGATATTTTAAAACAAAAAGCATATACATATGATACAGAATCTTTAGGAAAAATTATTACAGAGTATGACATTCCTACTGAATATAAAGAACAAGCTCAACAATATAAAGAACAACTCATTGACACATTAGCAATGTATGATGAAAAAATTATTGAAAAATATACAGAAGACGCACTTACAGAACAAGATATTAAACAATCTATTCGAAAAGCAACACTAGCCAATAAGATTACACCAGTTTTTACAGGAGCTTCCTTACGATACAAAGGCGTACAACCTTTATTAGATGCTATCATTGATTATTTACCTTCTCCTAAAGATATGCCTGCTATTCCAGCTATCCAACCCAATACAGGAAAAACAGTCCATGTTAAATATAATGATGACAAACTCTGTGCTTTTGTCTTTAAAACAACATTTGATAAACATGGTGAACTTTCTTATGTGAGAATGTATTCTGGTCAACTCACAGAAGGCATGCAAGTTTATAATCCAACAAATAAAAAGACTGAACGAGTCAATAGAATTTGGTACATGCACGCTAACCATAGAACAAAATGTGAAACTGCCGAGGCAGGTGAAATCATAGGTATTGTGGGTTTAAAAGAAGTAATGACAGGCGACACACTATGTAATAAGTCACATCCTATTCAGCTAGAAAAAATGGAATTTCCTGAAACAGTCATTAATAAATCTATTGAACCAAAAACAGTAGCTGATAAAGACAATTTACTAGATACACTCAAAATCATGGCAAAAGACGATCCTACATTTCATTATAATTATGATGAAGAACATGCACAAATTTTAATTTCAGGAATGGGAGAGCTCCACTTAGACATTGTGTGTAGTAGAATTCAAAAAGAACATAACTTAAAAGTCAACATTGGACAGCCAAGAGTTTCCTATAGAGAAACTATTATAGGAACTGCAGAGGCAGAACATCTATTCCAAAGACAATTTGGTAACAAAGAACATTATGCATTTGTCAAAGTTCGAGTAGAACCATCAGATGGAAAAAATCTTGAAATTAAAAATAATCTTCAAAAAGATCAAATTCCAAAACAATTTATTCCGTCTATAGAAGAAGGAATAAAAAATGCCGTTACAAGTGGTGAACTAGGGGGCTATCCTCTTATCAATATTAAAGTTACTATCTTAGATGCCCAAGACCATGTTGTTAATTCTACAGAAGAAGCCTTTGTTGCAGCAGCTCATCATGCAGTTAAAGAAGCACTAGAAAAAGCTGGTTATCTTCTTCTTGAACCTATTATGAAGTTTCAAGTTCAGACACCAAATACTTACATGGGCGATGTGATTAGTCATATTGGTAGTCGTCGAGGCGAAATTCAAAACGTAGAAACACATAACGATATACAAATTATTTCTGGTAAAGTGCCCATTGCGGAAATGTTTGGCTATGCTGATAAACTTCGTAGTCTCACACAAGGGCGTGGAACATATACAATGGAACCATTAGAATATGCTCCTGTTCCTGAAGATATACAAAAAAAAGTTACCCAGTTTTACTAATAAATAATTTATTTATACTACCAAACTTTCAGAGCAATACACGCAGAGTTATTTTTCTTTATTTGTACTACTAAACTCTCAGAAAGATGTATTAAGAGCAGAGTTATTTTTCTTTATTTGTACTATATAATTATACTATGAAGCACTCTAGAAGAGGTACTAAGAGCAGAGTTTATTTTAGTTCTATTATAATATATTCTAAGTGATATACATAGAAACAGCATTAATGCTGTTTAGCTTCCTATTAAAAGCTCTGAGTAAATATGCTTAAGAAAGGATTCTTTGCTAGGTAGTAAATATTTTTAAATTTAAGATTAACAAAAAAAGTAGCTATTGTACTAGTAAAATAGCTACTTTTTTTATGCAAATTGCATTTCAAAAAAATATAGGGAAATTTTTCAAAAAATCTTTCAAAATAAAAAAATTATTTTTGAGTTTTGTTATGAGAATATTTTAGTCTGAAGATTTTTCGGGCGAGATAGAGAAATGGAGTATCTAGTAGAGCAACAATGGCTTTGAATAGGAATGTTGTGATCACAATTTCGATCAAAATTTTTGTATCATAAAGTCCATAGAAAGCAATGATACAGAAAACTACGGAGTCTATAGCTTGGCTAGATAAGGTAGCAAGGTTATTTCGTAGCCATAGGTGTTTTCCTTTTGTCCATTCTTTGCAAACTTGATATAGCCAAATATCATGGCATTGGGAAAGGAGATATGCTACAAGACTACCAAGGGCAATGCGTGGTACAAGTCCGAAAATGCCTTGTAAATGAGGATCTACTAGGTCACTGGGAGCTGGTTGAAAGAGAAGGGCAATTTGCATGTATATAGTCATTAATACTAAAACGGCAAATCCAAGGTAGACGGCTTGTTGTGCTTCTTTTTTCCCATAGAATTCACTAAGTATATCTGTAGAAAAGAAGATACTACCATATAAAATATTGCCTAATGTCACAGTGAGACCAAAGAGTTCTACATTTTTTGCAACTTGGATATTGCATAAAATGATGTTCATGACAATCACACCATATACACCTTGTTTTTCAAATAGATAAAATAGAAGTAGAACCATGGATAAGTCTAAAAATAGAAATCCGAACCATATTAATTCATTCATGGATTGTTCCTTTATTCTGTTTGTAGATTTTCAATGATAAATTGTTGTCTTTCAGGTGTGTTTTTGCCCATATAATATTCGAGCGTTTTTTTTATGGGTTTATCTTCTTTAATCAGAACAGGGGTAAGATGGATATCTTCTTGAATAAATCTTCGAAATTCTACAGGAGATATTTCGCCCAATCCTTTGAATCTTGTAATTTCAGAGTTTTTCCCAAGTTTTTGAATGGCTATGTCTCTTTCATTCTCATTATAACAATATAATGTTTGTTGGCGTGTGCGAACTCTGAAAAGTGGAGTTTCTAATATATGAAGATGACCTTTACGAACTAATTCAGGGAAGAATTGCAAAAAAAACGTCAATAAAAGAAGTCGTATGTGCATACCGTCTACATCGGCATCTGTGGCAATGATGACGTATTTATAACGCAAACCATCTAGTCCATCTTCAATATTTAATGCGTGTTGTAAGCAATGGAATTCTTCATTGGAATAGACAATTTTTTTAGTCAATCCAAATGTATTTAATGGTTTCCCTCGTAGGCTGAATATGGCTTGTGTATCTACATCTCGTGCTTGTGTGAGTGATCCACTTGCAGAATCCCCTTCTGTAAGAAAGATCATGGTTTCATCTTTTTTACGACCATCTTCATCAAAATGGTATCGACAATCTCGTAATTTTTTGTTGAAAAATGTAGTTTTTTTAGAACGTTGTGTTGCTATTTTTCGAATTCCTGCAATTTCTTTTCTCTCTTTTTCTGATTCTAGAATTCGTTTTAATAGTTCATTGGCAGTATCTGTATTTTTATGTAGAAAGTTGTCTAGATCTTGTCTTAGAAAGTCATTAATAAAAGAACGAATAGTAACGCCATCTTTCCCCATATTCAAGGATCCTAATTTTGTTTTAGTTTGTGATTCAAAAATAGGATCTTCAACTCGAATACTGATTGCAGCGATAATAGAGCTTCGTATATCTGCACTATCAAAGTCTTTTTTATAAAATTCTCGTACTACTCTAACAAGGCTTTCTCGAAAAGAAAGTAGATGGCTACCACCTTGGGGAGTATATTGCCCATTGACAAAGCTGAAATATTGTTCTCCATATTGTTTCCCATGTGTAAATGCAATTTCTAGATCTTTGCATTTTAAATGTATGATGGGATAATAAATAGTATCATCTCCTATTTTCTTTTCCAATAAGTCAAACAATCCATTTGTGGAATAGAATTTTTTCCCATTCAATATAATAGATAGTCCAGTGTTTAAATACACATAATTCCAGACCATGCTTTCTACAAAATCATTAGTAAATTCAAATTGTCCAAATAAACTTTCATCAGGAATAAAAACAACTTCTGTTCCGTTTTCTGTATCGAGTTTTTTGCGAATTTTATGGTCATGTGTTAATTCACCTTTGCTAAATTCAAGGCAATGGGATTCACCATCTCGAACAGATTCTACCATAAAATATTTTGACAAGGCATTGACAACTTTTGTGCCAACACCATTTAATCCTACAGATTTTTTAAATGCACCAGAATCATATTTTCCACCAGTATTGATGCGTGCCACACAGTCATATACTTTCCCTAATGGAATTCCACGCCCAAAATCACGCACACGTACTTTATTTTTTTCAATGTCTAGCAAGATTTTTTTCCCAAATCCCATGACAAATTCGTCCACTGAATTGTCTAAGATTTCTTTGATCATTAAATAAATGCCGTCGTCTGAGGCACTTCCATTTCCTAGTTTTCCAATATACATTCCAGGACGAAAGCGAATATGTTCTCGCCAATCTAAAGAAACAATATCATCTTCTTGATAATTTACTGCCATAATAAACCTATATACAAAGATTACTTATAATTACTAAAAAAAAATTTAAATGCATTGTTTTATATGTGATAACCTGTAATTTTAAAAATTAATTGTATTTTTGAACACCTATAACTTTAAAAAGTTAATTGCCCATTTTTAACATAGTAAAATGAGCAATTAACTTTTTAAAATTCATTATTTTCTAATATTGAATATTGTAAGAAAATTATTTTGTAGAGATTTTTTCTGGTTTTAAATTCCAAATTTCTTCTGCGTATTGACTAATGACGTTGTCCGAGCTAAATTTTCCCATTCTTGCAACATTTAATAAGGCTCGTTTATGCCATTCTATGGGATTTTCGTATGCTTGATTGATAATGGAATGGCAATCGCTATATGATTTGAGATCTGCAATTACCATAAAATGATCAGGGTCATGATTGTAGAGTAAGCTATCAATTATAGGTTGAAAAATGTCAGGAAGATGGCGGCTGAAAAAATTCTTTTTAATGAGTTCAATAGCTAGAAAAATTTCTGGATCATCTTGGTAAATTTTGAAAGGATTATATTTTTTTCGTCGTTCTACAACTTGCTTAGTATTCATTCCGAAAATAAATATATTTTCGCTACCTACTTCTTCCATGATTTCAATGTTCGCACCATCTAAAGTACCTATTGTAAGGGCACCGTTTAGAGCGAATTTCATATTTCCTGTTCCAGATGCTTCAAAACCAGCAGTAGAAATTTGTTCACTAACGTCTGCTGCAGGGATAATTTTTTCTGCAAGTGTAACACTGTAGTTGGGAATGAAGACAACTTTAATTTTGTCTTTGATAGTATAATCATTATTGATAACTTGGGCTACACAGTTGATAAAATGAATGATTGTTTTTGCCATTACATAGCCAGGTGCTGCTTTTCCACCAAATATAAAAACGCGTGGTGGCATGTCATATTCGGGATTATTCTTGAGTCGATTGTACAACATGATTACATGGAGAATGTTCATGAGTTGTCGTTTGTATTCATGGATTCGTTTTACATGTATATCAAATATTGCATCGACATTGACCTCTATTCCATTTGTTTGTTTAATGACATTTGCAAGGCGTTGTTTATTTTGTCGTTTGATATCAGCGAATTGTTTTATGAAATCGACATTATCCACATATTTTTCTAGTTGTTTTAGTTGATATAGATCTTTGATCCATGCAGAACCAATGTGATCTGTAATAAAGCTAGCTAAAAGAGAATTTGCATCAAGAAGCCATCGTCTTTGACTCACTCCATTTGTTTTAGAATTAAATTTTTCTGGTGTATATTGATAGAATTCTTTGAACATTTTTGTTTTGACAAGTTCACTATGAAGTCGAGCTACACCATTGACAGAATGCGAGCCAATAACTGAAAGATAAGCCATTCTAATTTGTTTTTCAGGTTTTTCTTGGATAATGCTCATTTTATTAAGCTTTTCTATATTTCCTGGATATCGCAAGGAAACTTTTTCTAAAAATCGCCTATTGATTTCATAAATAATTTGCATATGGCGAGGAAGTAATTTTTCAAATTTAGATACATTCCAACGTTCCAATGCTTCAGGAAGAAGAGTATGGTTAGTATATGCAAACGTCTTTTCTGTATATTCCCAAGCTTTTTCCCATGGAATCTCTTTTTCATCGACAAAAATACGCATAAGTTCAGCAATTCCAATGGCAGGGTGTGTATCATTAAGTTGGATTGATATTTTCTCTGGGAAAAGTTCGTAATTTTGTTGAAAATCTGATTCAAATCTTCGAATAATATCTTGCAAAGAGCATGAAGCAAAGAAATATTGTTGTTGAAGTCGTAGTTCTTTTCCTTGGTTTGTGCTTTCATTTGGATATAAAACTTTAGTAATATTTTCCGCTTTCACTTTATGTTGTACAGCGGCCATATAATCGCCTTGATCAAAGTCTCTAAAATCAAATTCTTCACTAGCTTTTGCAGACCATAATCTCAGTGTATTCACATTATTACTATCATATCCTACTATGGGATAATCATAAGGAATGCCTAGTATAGTAACGTCTTCAATCCATGCAAATTTTATTTGGCCTTTATCTTGAAATGATTCTACGCGACCACCAAATTTAACGGGAAATGTGTAATGAGGAATTGAAATTTCCCATGGATTGCCCCAACGTAGCCATTCATCAGGAGTTTCTACTTGTTGATTATCTTGTATTTCTTGTTTGAAAATACCATAATTATAACGGAGACCATAACCAATGGAAGGAAGGTGCAATGTAGCCAATGAGTCTATAAAACATGCTGCAAGTCGCCCAAGACCACCATTTCCTAAGCCTGCCTCTTCTTCTTGATCAATCACTTGTTCTAATGAAATGCCATAATCTTGCATTGCTTCTTTTGCTACTTGAAATATTTGTAAATTGATCATATTATTTGTTAGGGAACGACCAATCATATATTCCATGGATAAATAATAAACACGTTTTACTTTATTAATATGATACATTTGTTGCGTTTCAATCCAGCGATCAATCATTAATTCGCGAACTGCTAAAGAAAGGGCAATGTATACATCTTGCATAGTTGAACTATATTGATCTTTTGCAAGGTAGTATTTTAAATACGATGAAAATCTTTTTTTAATTCCTTCTTTATCTATGGGGAGCGATGTGTGTTTGCTTGTTTTATTCATAAGAATATAGTCTCCTTAATGAGTTATTAGAAATTTTGGTTGTCTGATTATATAATACATAAATTTATTTGAGTTTTTATTAAACATATATTTGTTTGAGTTTTTATTTTTTTGTGACATATTATACCAAATTCATAAAAAAACGTAAATATGAAATAAAAAACAAAAGCATATAATATAATACAATGACATTTTGTTTCATAATTACATTATACTATCGGACTCTCAAAAAAGAGGCATTTTAGTATGTATTTTTTAATCTTCATATGTATAGTAGATATCCTAAAGTTTGACTTCTTTTGAATCTGTGCTAGTTAAAAGAGTATAACATACTATTGGAGTCTCAAAAAAGAGGCATTTTAGTATGTATTTTTTAATCTTCATATGTATAGTAGATATCCCAAAGTTTGATTTCTTTTGAATCTGTGCTAGTTAAAAGAGCACAACTATCTGCAGAAAAAATTGCCTTTGTAATCCTTCTTTCATGTAAATTTGTTTGTTCTAAAGAAAAATCTGTTTCACGTTCCCAAAGGCGTAGGCTACAACATTGTGAAATACTCAGAAAATATTGTTGGTTAATATAGTGCAATGCACAAAGGACTTCTTCTGGATGGTAAAATTTATTGATAATTTTACCATTTTGTAAATCCACTTCATAAATTTCTTCATTTCGTGTTGAAAAAATGGCTGTTTGACCGTTGGGTGATATATCAAATGCATTGACTTTTCTAGAAAATGGGCGAAATTTTTTTGGTTCTGATTCTGGTGTTGTCCAAATATGAATAGTCCCATCAACATGAATGGCTATGAGTTCATCCTTTGATGTAATGTGAACATGAGTAATAGGAAAATTAGCAGATTCTTGCAAAGTTATAGTCTCATTTGTGGTAAGATTGATGTATTGGACTTTTCCTTTTTTAGAACCACAGAGTGCAAAAGTACCGTTTGGATGTATAAAAACAGATTGGATCCAAGTATCATCTATTACATATGTATGGATAGGGGCTGGGCTGTTAATATCCCAAAGTGTGGCTGTGCCATCCCAACTTCCCGTTAAAATATATAGACTGTCAGGAGTCATAGATACAGTAGCAATGGGACGATGATTATGTTTCCAAGAATGAACTATGCATGCATTTTCCAAATTCCACTGTGTTAAAGGTGTATCATCTTGGGCAAGAATTGTAGTTTGGCCATGGTGAAGAAATGATAAAGCAGTAATGTCATTTTTTGTTTTAATACTATTACTGAGGATAACATTTTCAATCCCAGATAAAGCAATATCAGCTTGTAAGGCTGTTTCTAAGATGAAATTATTTAAATTTGTTGCTGTTTCGTATCCTGGTGTAGATTGAATTTTTTTTAAATGAAAAAATGCACTTTTATATTGTTTTTCTTTAGAAGCTTTTTCAGCGTCGCGAGCATATTTCAGAATAAGTTCTGGTGTAGATGTGTATTGATGGAAATTTGACCCTAAGTAGCAAGCTTTTTTAAATAAAGGGAATGTGCGTAAGGAAATATTTTCCCATAAATATAAATCTTTTTCTGTGCCAGAAACAATAATCGAACCATCTGAACTCATACTAGCACAGAGACATTCTGTAGATTGAAGATGTGCAATGCGTTGGCAATGGCATAAATCCCATACTGAAATAATGTCATCTTCATTGCGAGTAAGTAAAAAAAGATTATCATTGCTTAAACTTAGACAAATTTCTTTTCCTTGTGTCTCCATTCCTCTTAGACAACGCCCAGATGGAATTTCCCAAATTTCTATGTGGTCATAGCGAGAAGATACTGCCACTTTATTGTTTTGTGCAAGAAGAACAGAAAGTCCGCGCATAGTTGTTATGATTTCTTGTTTTTCAATATCCCAAATGCTCATTCGTTCATGTTCATCGCAAGTAATAGCTAAATTTGTATTTTCAATTAAAGCAACATCTGTGATCCAAAGTTCAGAAATATTTAAAATAGATATTGGTTTTTCATTATTTTCTATTTCTTCTAAATTCCAAATACTTGCTTTTCCATCCCAACTTCCAATGATTATTTGTTTGTTATCTGTAGTAATTTTAATCGAACTAATAGTTTGTTCATGAAATAAAATATTACGAATTTCTTTACCAGTTTCCATATCCCAAATTTTGACTTCTTGGTCCCAGCTACCAGAAGCTACAATTTTTGCGTCTGTTGAAATAGCTAAACTTGTAATATGTTTTGTATGTCCTACAAGTTCCATCCAATACGAGCTATTTTCAATATTCCAACAATGAATTCTACCTTCACAATCACCAGAAACAGCGATTTTCCCATCAGGAGTCATGGCTAATGCAGTGATAATATTTTCATGCTTTTGTAAAGTTTGTATTTGACTCCATTCTTCTAATTGCATTTGTCCTATATTATATTTTAGTTGATTTCCTTCACAAGCACTATACCATTTCAAAGCACGTTGACTTAAAGGATTGATCTTTAAAAGTTCTTGGTAGATTTCTTGAGCTTGTTCTTGACTTTCTTCTGTACCTAATGTTGCATAATATTCTGCAACATGCATCATAATCCAATATACAGATCCATATTTTGTTTCTAAGATTTGAAATTTTTCAGAGACAATTTCTTCATCTTCATTTTTATCCATTGTTAATATTGCATCTACCAATTGTAATAAATTAGAATGCGGATGCAATTGTAATCCTTTATCGCAAAATTCTCGTGCACCTTGTTTATCGCCACAAGCATAACATGAAATTGTCAATTTATAACACTCTTTGCTAGAAAGATTATCTAGATCAAAAATAGCAAGCCATTTCTCTTTTGCTTCTTCATACTTACGAACACGATATAAAAGTTCAGCTTCTAAATCTAAAGATTCAGTTCTAGCAAGATTCAATGCATTATATTCTTGCAAATTTTTTAAAACCTCTAGCACTTGACAGCCAAATTCTAAAGCAATTTCTGCTTGCATGCAATAAATTTTTTCTTTGTCTGTAGGTTGTTCTGTCAATAAATTAATAAACATACAAGGTGTAATTAATCCTTTTCTCAATTTACAAAGATAGTAATTCCAAATTGCATTCATACTCGGAGGATATGCTTCGCTTGCACACCTCCAAAGATATTCCGCCTCTTTTAAATTTTTTCTTTCTATATTACCAAAAGCTGGTTTATGTATACTTTCCACTTGAATTGTAGCAGAAAGCCAAAGATTTTTCGTATACCTTTGTTCATACGCTTCATATTGATTTTGTAAAACTTCAAAAATATCTGACAAAATATGTAAAGGTTGGGATTGAAAACATATTTCCACTAATGGATTCCATGGAGCTTCCTGCGTCCATTCGAAATCTCCAGTAAATGTTTTTTGACTAAATAATTCATATAAATGAACAGCATAATTCTGCAAGTCTTTTTTAAAAATATTCCCATCTTCAGAATAACGACATGTTAAGTCATTTAAAAAAAGACGACTATTATGATTGATGAGAATATTTTGAGGATGCAAATTGCCATGGACAATATTTTTTGAATGAATCTCAAGTAAAGCATTAGTAAGTTGCAAAGCAATGTATAATCGTTCTTTATCAAGAATAGATTGTTGAATATATGTTCCCCAAGATACGCCTTCAATATATTCTGTGATAAGGCAAGATTGAGAATCAATATCTTTAATAACATATGCATTGACTAAAAACATAGACTCTGACGCATGAATCCAAGAATCTAAAGCATGACGACTATATCTATCTTGCAAATTATTTAATTTTTTTATACGTAGTGGCATATTCCATTGAATATGGTCTATGCAATACGATTGTCCATACTGTCCTTTAGGAAGAACATTGGTAATTTTATATGTATTTTCTAATATACTTTCTACTTGCCAGATATTATCCTGCATAGTTATATACCCTTACTTTACAGATTATGAACTTAGAAAATTTCAACAACGAACATTTTCTATCATGATTTATTTTCTATTATTCTTAACATTGTAACTTTTTATTAATCATATTTCCACAAAAAAGATTATGACAATACTGCAATTACTTTTTGTTGCTCTGGGCAGGGGAAAAAATAGATAAAAAAACTAGGGCGGGGATTTGCTCTGGGGAGTTATTTTCTGGGGAGTTACTCTGGGGAGTTATTTTGCTCTGGGGAGTTAATTAAAATGCGTAGAATTACGTAGAAATGCGTAAGAATACATAGAAACGCGTAAAACGCGTAGTGCAAATTTGCACTGGGAATTTGCTCTGGGGAGTTACTCTGGGGAGTTACTCTGGGGAGTTACTCTGGGGAGTTACTCTGGGGAGTTATTTTGCTCTGGGGAGTTAATTAAAATGCGTAGAATTACGTAGAAATGCGTAAGAATACATAGAAACGCGTAAAACGCGTAGTGCAAATTTGCACTGGGAATTTGCTCTGGGGAGTCAATGTTGCTCTGGGCGGGGATTTGCTCTGGGGAGTCAATGTTGCTCTGGGGAGTTAATTAGTTAATTTGCTCCGAGGAGTTATGTTGCTCTGGGGAGATGTCAGTTGCTCTGGGGAGTTAATTAGTTAATTTGCTCTGGGGAGGCCAAAGTTGCTCTGGGGAAAAGAAGAAAATTGGCAAAAAAGGAGATAATTTAGCAAATTTTCGGAAAAATGGGAGATATTTTGCAAAAAATAGAGGGAATTTCAGGAGATTTTACAGTGAAAAAAAAACGATTTTAAAGGCAATAGGAAGAATTTTTAAGAATTTTTTGGTGAAAGAAAAAAATGATGATTTTTTGAAAAAATTTTGATGAAAAATTGATAAAAATAATATTAATTATGAATGTAAGCTATTGTGATTTAATGAGTTATATTGATTATTTTTAGTATTTGTAAGTTTTTATGTGTGGACATACTATCTCTGAGGTAAAATTTTTCTGCAAAATTCTACCTTGAAATTATATTGAATTTTTAAATATTTTAAATTTAATTTTATCAATATAATTTAATTTAT
>Ga0208694_1000191_pt1 | contig 96684 bp, 75 predicted proteins | sample AD_UKC078_MetaG_FD_184442 | JGI IMG/M metagenome (GOLD analysis project Ga0208694, IMG submission 184442) | Active sludge microbial communities of municipal wastewater-treating anaerobic digesters from USA - AD_UKC078_MetaG (SPAdes) (version 2) | ecosystem: Engineered > Bioreactor > Anaerobic >...
TTATAGCACAAAAAGAACAAATGTGTCTATCTTTTTATTGAAAAATCAACAAAAGAACTGTGTTTTTATAATATTATTCTTGATTAAACAATTTTCCCGGGATTTAAAATGTTGTTAGGGTCAAAAACTTTTTTAATTCCCTGCATTAAAGCCATTTGGGTTGGGCCTAATAAGTGCTGCATGTATTTTTTCTTAGCAAAACCAATGCCATGTTCTCCGGAAATAAGTCCACCCATTTGGTCGGCTTGATTATACATTTCCGCAAAAACTTTTTCGAGGACATCAGCAAATTGGTCATCAGCCATATCATCTTTACAAATATACAAATGGAGGTTGCCATCACCGGCATGACCGAAGCTCGGAATGCGGACTTGATATTTCTTCGTTAAATCGTAAGTGAATTTCACAAACTCACTAACTTTAGCCCGTGGAACAACGACATCGCATTCATCCATTTGCGTGGTGGAAGCTTTAATGGCTTCCAAGAAAGCCCCGCGGGCTTTCCAAACCAAATCTTTTCGCTCTTCAGTATCGACAATTAAAACATCTTCGGCTCCCAGTTCATTTAGGCATAAATCAGCCGCCCGTTCGACTTTAGCCTTCACATCTTTATCATCTTGACCGTCAAAGGTTAATAAAATATAGGCTTGGTTGTGGGGATCGGGAAATTTCTTTCCTAAAAACATCTCCGCAAAGCCAATCGTCTCCCGCCCAAAGAATTCAACCGCTGTTGGATCACTGCGGGATTGTAAAATGTGGGGAACTTGGTCGATGCCTTGTTCCAAGGTTTTAAACGGCACCAGCAAACTGACGGTTTTGCTTGGTAAGGGTGATAATTTTAAATACGCTTTAGTAATGACGGCCAAGGTTCCTTCGCTACCGATGATTAAATTCTTTAAGGAATAACCGGTGGTGTCTTTCACAACCTTCCTCCCCAATTGCGTAATTTCACCCGATGGCAAAACCACTTCAATCGCTCGAACCCAATCACGGGTAACACCATATTTGACCGCCCGCATCCCGCCGGCATTAGTGGCAATATTGCCACCGATGGTGGCGCTTTTTTCCCCGGGGTCAGGAGCATAGAAATAACCCTTCGGTTCAACGAAACTATAAATATCCATCAGTAAGACGCCCGGTTCCACCACTAGCACTAAGTTTTCCTCATCGAGTTCTAAAATGCGGTTCATAAGGGTGGTGTCTAAAACAATCCCTCCATATAAAGGCACACAAGCGCCAACTAAACCGGTACCACTACCACGGACAGTAATCGGGATGAGTTTTTCACTAGCGTATTTAAAGATGGCAGCAATTTCCTCCGTCGACAATACTTTAATAACTACTTCCGGATGGGCAACAATCGTCCCCATTTCATCTTTGCTGTAATCTTCGCTGATGGCAGTCCCTGTTAATATCCTTTCTTCGGGAAGAAAACTTTTAAAATACTGTAAATCTTGATTATTGATTTTATGATACATTATATTAATCCTTTCGCGGCTTTAATCTTCTTGATTAAAGCGGGGAGAATGGCAAAGACATCGCCAACCACTCCATAATGAGCAACATCGAAGATGGCTGCTTTCGCATCATCACAAATGGCAAAAACTAATTCGCTCCCCCGCATGCCGGCCGTAAATTGCACGGCTCCACTAACGCCTAAAGTAATTAACAATTTCGGCGCAACAGTGCGACCGCTCAAGCCGATTTGTTTACGGGGATCAATTAAGCCGGCTTCGATTAAGGGTCGCGTACAAGCGATTTGTGCCCCTAATAAATCAGCTAATTCATAAGCGAGGGCCAATTGTTCCGGCGTTTTAAACGGTCGCCCACAAGCAACAAGCGTATCGGCTTCACTAATGTCCATCTCTTTGGGTTTGGGGGAAATTTCAAGCAAGCTTAATCCGCTTGTGAAATCCACGCCCGCAGTCTTCATTTTTACAAGCGGACCCGTGGGTTTTACCTGATCCGGCTTTTTAAAGATTTTATAACGGACCGTCGCCATTTGGGGGCGGTTGTTCGGGCAAATAATGCTCGCCATGATATTACCACCAAAGGCCGGGCGGTTTTGAATTAAATCGGTGTTTTCCTTCATTCCTAAAATCGTGCAATCCGCAGTTAGTCCGGTTTTAAAACGAGCGGCCACCCGGGGAGCAAAACTTCGACCGATGCTCGTTCCCCCATATAAAATCACAGTGGGACGAATTTTATGAATAAAATCCGCCATTAAATTCGTATATATTTCCACATTAAAATGACTTAAACGCACATCCTCATAAACAAAAACGGCATCAACACCATATGACAACAGTTCTTCCGTCATGTTTTTAGCATCATCGGTAAATAACACCGCCTGGACGGGATGGTTTATTACCTTAGCCAGTTCCTTGGCTTTGCCAATCAGTTCAAAGACAACGGGATGGATTTCATGCTTATTGTGCTCCACAAACACCGCCACTCCGACCCATTTGCTTTTATCAATAGCCCTAACAACATCTTCTTCAACACTAAAAACTCCGGCCGGCCCTTTACGCACACAGATTTTACACATCCGACAACCGGCATTAATGCTTAAAATGCCATTATATTCAATGGCATTGAAGGGACAAATCTTAACAGCCGCTTCACCGATTTCTTTCGTTACTTTGGTATGATCAATAATTATTCTTCCCATAGTCGTCCTACAATATCTTCAAATCTTTCATTTTTTGGAATAACTGTTGGCTTAGTTCCTGATTGGTTCCGGTCCATACTTCTTTGTCGGTATTCTTTTGGGGCGGAAACATGCGCTCCACCTGCGTGGGTGAACCTTTTAAGCCATAATGGCTTTCATCCTGATCCGCAAAGTCCGCAAAAGTTAAGACTTTAATTTGCTCATCTTTTAATTGCTTGCTGCGTTTATAAGAAGGCAAACGTGGCGTAAAAATGCCCTTATCAACGGTAATTAAACCAGGATAGGTAATTTCCCATTGTTCGGTAGTTTTATCCATACTGACACTGACTAAAACGGCTTCATCCTTAATCTTAATAATTTTATCAACATAGGAAATATGGGGAATGTGCAAACATTCCGCAATCTCCGGTCCTACTTGGGCCGTATCACCATCAGTGGTTTGCTTGCCACAAATAATTAAATCAAAAGCGCCGATAGTTTTAATCCCGGAAGAAAGCGTATAGGAAGTAGCGACGACATCCGCCCCAGCAAATTTCCGGTCGGTGAGTAACACCGCATCATCCGCCCCCATCCACAGCGCTTCTTCCAAAACCGCTTTGGATGATGGTGGCCCCATGGTAATCACGGTAATATGAGCCCCATTAACTTCCTTAAAGCGTAATGCCGTTTCTAAAGCATATAAATCATAGGGGTTCATTTTCGTGTTGTTGCCATCACGAATTAAAACGCCGGTAAGCGGATCAATCTGTACCTGGGAACTGGCGGGAACTTGTTTAATACAAACGATTATTTTCATATCTTGTCACCTAATAAAAATTGTAAGGTTTTTTCCTTTAATAGTTGTTGATCAAGGCGGTTGTCATAACCGTGGTTCGCATTCGGAAAGAGCTGAAACTGCGCCTTCGGAAACAAATCCGCAAACTTCTTTCCAAATTCCCAAGGCACGGATAAATCAGCCTGACCATGAATAATGAAAACGGGATGAGGATATTGCGATAAGTCCCGGTACCAATCATAAACAAAGGTGGATTGATAAAGGGCTTCGGAAATTTCAAATCCTAAAATATCGGCATTACCATTGGGGAGTTTTTTCGTGGTTTCATAGCGTTTTTGTACAAGGCTGTTGATGTTCCCTGCCGGGGACCACAAAACAAGCGTTTTAATGTGCTTAACATTGTTAACAGCCATTTGCGCTGCGACCGCTCCACCCATACTAAAACCTAAAACCGCTACTTGCGGACTAAGGCTGCGAGCAAAGTCCACCATGACTTGGGCTTCTTGCATCATGGTTTGAAAAGTGAAATCCGCAAAAACACCATCGGATTCGCCATTTCCGGAAAAATCCATCCGTAATGAGGCAATGCCCTTGGTAGCTAGTTCCCGCGAAAAATCGCGGAACAAATGCCCATGTTCCGTTTTATTGCCCGTAAAACCATGAAAAAAGACGACAGTTAACGAAAAGGGACGGTCGGGTGTCGTTAAATAACCCCGTAAGGTTTTTCCTTCGTGGTTATTTATTTCCAGATGTCTAAGCATGTTTAAATAACCTCAGGGCTTCACGAATATTATCTTGCCCCAACTGTAACCATGAATTAACTTCCGCCGGTTCTTCCACTCCGGAAAGGAGCGCAAAAATAGCTTTTTTGGCGGAACCGTATTTCAAAAAGGCGGCTTGGGCATCGGCAAGTGAACAATCAGTTGCCGATTGAATGATGTTGTGGGCCCGGCTGACTAATTTTTCGTTGGTAGCGAGGACATCAACCATTAAGTTTTCATAAACTTTGCCCATTTTAATCATGGAAGCGGTGGACAGCATATTGCAAATCATTTTTTGGGCGGTCCCTGATTTCATCCGCGTTGATCCGGTTAAAGCTTCCGGTCCGGTAATCGCTTCAATCGGATAATCAACCAAAGCGGCTAAGGGGCTGTGTGGTGAAGTGGTAATCCCGCCAGTAATACAGCCGATTTCATGAGCATAGTGGATTCCCCCTAAGACATAGGGTGTGCGTCCGCTGGCCGCAATCCCGACAACAACATCAAGTGCATTTAAGTGGGCGTTTTTTAAATCTGCAACCGCTAATTCCCCACTATCTTCCGCACCTTCGACGGATCTAACAAAGGCTTTTTCACCGCCCGCCATTAAGCACATCACCATTTGCTCGGAAACACCAAAAGTCGGTCGACATTCAACGGCATCGATAATACCGATGCGACCACTGGTGCCGGCCCCTAAATAAATCAAGCGTCCGCCTTTTTTAAAGTTCTCCACAATCCGATCAACCAAAGGGGCAATCTGCGGTAAGGCCTTTTGGACGGCCCCGGCCACGAGCTGATCTTCTTGATTAATCTTTTCCAAGATTTCATAAGTTGTAAGGGAGTCAATATCCATGGTGTTGGTATTCCGTTGTTCGGTGCCAATTTTCTTTAAATCAACGCTCATATTATTCCTTTCTCGGGGCAATGTTACCAAGGACAACCGGACGCTTGGCGCCGGTCGCTGAGATAACATTTCCCGGTTGGTTGTTTAAGGTTAAGTAGCCTAAAACCGCAAAAGCGACGGCTTCTTTCGCATCACTCGAAAACCCCAAGTCTTCTTGAGTGAGGACCGGTTTATTTAAGATATCTTGCAAGTGGCTTAAAAGGTAGTGATTGTGACTGCCGCCGCCACTAACGACAATACGGTCGAAATTTGGGGTGTATAAAGCGATGTTATGGGTGATTCCATAAACAGTTACTTCAGAAACAGTTGTAATAATATCTTCTTTGGCATAGTGCGAAAAACCATATTGTTCAGCCATGTTTTCCATGGCTTGCGCATTATAGAGTTCCCGTCCAGTTGATTTTGGCGGTTTTTTGGAAAAGAAGGGATCCTTAATTAAAGCTTCATAAATTGGGATAATGACCATCCCGGATAGGGCGACCTTGCCACCATCATCATAGGGACGCTGATAATATTTATTCATAAAGTAATCAATCATGACATTACCGGGACCGCAGTCAAAAGCCACAACTTCATCGATGCTTGCTCCTTTTGGTAAGTAGCTTAAATTGGCTATCCCGCCGATGTTTTGTAAGATAATTGCTTCGGTATCGCTTTTAAACAGCATGAAATCAGCCATCGGCACTAGGGGTGCCCCTTCGCCGCCAGCCGCAATATCCATGGTCCGAAAATTAAAAACCGTTGTTATATTGGTGCGATAGGTAATCACACTGGCTTCACCTATTTGGAGTGTTGATGGCACTAATAAGTCACTGGGCTTAGGATTATGCCAAATGGTTTGACCATGGGAAGCCACAAAGGCAATATCGGCATAATTTAAACCGGTTCCTGCCAAAAGTAAATCGATTGCCTCGACAAAGCGTTCCCCCAGTTCAAAATTCAAACTGCAGATTTCCGCCAGTTTTGCGGTTTCATTGCTTAAATTACGCATGATTTTTGCTTTAAAAAGTTCATCATAGGGTAGGGTCACAAACTTTTCTAAATAAAAATGACCCTCATTAATCTTAACTAAAGCAGCATCGCAGCCATCTAATGAGGTTCCGCTCATTAATCCAATCGCTCTCATATGAGCCCCTTTTGTTTGGCCAAATAATAAGCGCCGATGACGGAATCATTTTCTTCTTCCACAAGCCGCGGTTTTAAGCCGTCATTTTTCAAACAACTCATTAATTCTTCCTTCACAAACAAAGCGTTTTGAATGAAACTGCCCCGAAAACCAAGCCAAAAAGAAGCTTGCATATTGAGATGTTGATGCGTTTTTATAACAAAGTATGCTAAATCTTTCCCGGCTTGTTTTAAGATTTTGATGGCGTCGGGATCATTATTGGAAGCTTCAGCACTGATGAATTTCGCATAATCCGCCATCTTGGCTTTGTTTTTTAAATAAACAAAGGGTTTAAAATCATAAACACTGCTAATACCGTTTAATTCCATAAAACGCTTTTCTAACCGGGTAAAAGGAAGTCTTTGTTCATATTTTTCAATGATTTGGGAAATTAATGTTTTCACAAGCGTAAAAGCGGAACCTTTTTCCGTTAACAAATGCCCAAAGCCACCCATTAAGAGAGTTTTTCCGTCTTTAAAGCCGATGACACTGCTGCCTGTTCCGGCTACGACTAAAATCGTTTCCGCTTTGGGAATTCCTAAAAGCGAATAAAGGCCAATAAGGGCATCATTAACCATGGAAACAGGGACTCCTAAATATTGACTTAAAGCTGCTTCTTGCTTGGGAACATCGGGAACAATCCCTAAACCGGAAATTCCTAACTGAACGATGGTGATTTCATAATCTTCTTGTAAACTGGTAACCGCTTGTTTTACTTGTTCGTAAAACAAAAACTGGGGTTCACCGGCAAGCACAAGCGGGGCACCCGGTCCCCCTAGACTTTCATATACTTTCGTGGCATTTGGCAAAAAGCCACACACTTTGGTTTTGCTGCCACCGGCATCAACCGCAATCATGATTTTTTTCATATTATTCCTTTATCACTAAGGTGAATTTTTGTCCTGGTTTAATCTGATTCAATAAAAACGGGCTAATTAAAGCTTGACCAACAACATTGACGCGCGGATCAGCGGGTAAAGTTTGTTTCATAATTGTGACTTCCCCTTGATAACGCTTAAATAAATGATTATCAATTGTGACCGCCAACACTTTCCGTTCAACGGTATGATTCGGAAGAATGAGACCGCTTTTTAGTCTTGTGGAAGAACGGATACCAAAGGCGTTGGCATCGGCACGTTCACGATGGGAAAGCAACAGCTGGGTTTGTTCTTCTTGGGAAATGGCCGTGCTTAGGGCAATCGGTATTACAATTTGGGAAAAGGAAAAATTGATGGCCGTTTGTAATTCTTGAGAACTGGCAAAACTATCACCAAAGACAACTTCATCGGTTTGCAAGAACGCCATTTCCGATAAAACAGCTTCTAAAGGCAAATAGCGATGGTCTTCAACGCTCGGCAAACCCTCATAAACCGGACCACGTTTTTCGTTTTGGGACGGAATATACATCATCACTGTTAAGCCATAGCGTTTAAACATAAGGTTTTGTTTTAAGACCTGTTCTTGAGTTAAACCGGTATAGGGTTTCGGATAAAAATTATGGCTGACGCGTAAGCGTCGCAAATCTAATCCCATCATTAAGAGGGTCTTAAGTTGTTGTTCGCTTACCGTTGAAGCATTCAGTTCTAAAAAGAACGGATATTTATTAGCCAGTTCAAGCATTTCTTCCAGTGAAAATCCATAATCCAAACGCAGTGAATAAATATCAGGAATAACAAAATCTTCAAGCATCGGTTTAGAAACATCCAAAATGATTTTAAAACCGAGGTGATTGGCCTTCGTAACAATTTCCCTTAATTCATCAGTAAAATCAGGCCGCATTTCCGGCATATGAGCGGAAATAAACAGGAGTTCAATATTATGAGCTTTTAAAACATCCAAATAAGCAAGGTTAGCGCTTAAGGGTTGTTCTAAACCGACATAAACCGACGCTCCGATTTTCATCCTTGGTTTAAGCGAAACCGGTAATTGACCGGTGGCTAATAAATCACCTTTTAAAAAGCGCATTGCCGTCTTAACGGAATTAGGCGTATATTCATATAAACAATAATAATTGGCAACGCCACTAAGAGCCAAGATATCATAGGGATTACGTGTGGAAACAACAAAGAGTTGGGGCACAACTTGGTTTAATTGTTTAACAAGCAGCGCTTGCTCAGGATTACTAAAAGCATTATAGGTAAAGATGACGACTTGTTGATAATGAGAAGCCTGTTTTAACACTTCATCTCTTTCTTGTTGGTCGGGATTGATTTTAATCTTCACACCTTGATAGGGAAGTTGAGCATGTATTAGCCCATCAATCATCGAACGTTTGGATAAAACATCCTCTACAATTGTTTGAGCAAAGGGTTCAACCGCAACCACTAAGGTTGAAGGATGCGGACGATAACTTGCCCCCTGCACATGAGTTAAACTTAAATCCACCCGTTTTTGCGCAAACTCATGATGTAAGGCTTGATTAATTAAGGGGTATTTTTCCTTAAAGCCGGGCTTTAAGAAATGTTTTTCCATTACCGGCAATAAAGCTTTCTTCGCTTTTAATACTCGGGCAACTTTTTCATCGAGGAGTGTCATTGGGAAAGTTCCGTCTAACACCGCTTGTTCAATCACTTCCAAGGTCTGTTTTTGTTTTTCATAAGTTTGGGAAACCATCACCATATCCAAACCTGCCAACAACCCTCGTAAAGCCCCTTGGCTGGCGGTATAAAAATCGTCAATGGCTTTCATTTCCATGCAGTCACTAACGACCAAACCTTCATATTGCAATTCCGTTCGCAATAAATCCGTCATAACCCGTTTGGATAAAGTAGCTGGCAATTGTTCTTGTTCATAGGCCGTAAAAAAAACATGGGCGGACATAATGGCTTTCACCTTGTTTTTGATGGCTTCTTTAAAAGGATATAGTTCTACCGCATTCAGTCTTTTTAAGTCATGAGGAATAAGGGGCAGTTGGTAATGACTATCGGATGAAGTATCACCATGGCCCGGAAAATGTTTGGCTGTAGCGATAATGCCGGTTTCTTGCATCCCCAAAATGGCCGAAACTCCCCACTCACTAACCTTTTTAGGATCATCGCCATAGCTCCGAACGCCGATAACCGGGTTTAAGGGGTTATTGTTGACATCAAGCGAGGGCGCTAAATTCATATTGATGCCCAAGGCTCGTAATTCTTCTCCCATCATTTTCCCTTGTTCATAAGCTTGGTGAGCTCCTCCACTAGCCGCCAATGTCATATTGCCCGGCCAGAATGTCGCTTCTTCGGTAATGCGCAAAACCATGCCCCCTTCTTGATCGATGGCGATTAAAGGCATAATCCCGGTTTCATTCATGATTCTTTGGTAAAGAGCTTGGTTTAAACCGTGAAGTTGTTCAATATTGGCAATATTACGAGCAAATAAAACAATATTTCCGAGTTTATACTCGGAAATAAGCCGTTTTAAATTGTCATCAATCGTAGTTTTCGGAAAACCGACAAACACTAATTGGCCGATTTTTTCTTTCAAGGTCATTTGTGCTAACGAAATCATCCAGTTCTCCTTTGTTTATTTGTAAATTAGATATTTTTTACGCGTTTGTTTAAACTTCTGGGTGTCTTCTTTTAAAATAAGCGCCAGTTCCGCTAAAGAATATTTTTGGGCTTTGATATAATCACAGCCGGTATTGAGTTCTAACATGCAGGGTCTGTTTTCACGGAAAGGCGGAAGAATTTTAACTTCCTGAGGATACAATTGGCGTAAAATTTCCAGCATCGTCCACCCGGTTTTCACCGGTTCAAATGAACGGCGATTCAAAACATGAACGAAAACACCAGCACACAAAGTACCCGCATATTTGGAAAAAGACGGCGTAAAATACTGTGGTCGGAAAATAACGCCTTTTAATTGCTGATCATTTAAGGCTTTTGCCAGTTCATGCGGTTTAATAAACGGCGCCCCAACAAGTTGAAAAGGAACCGTTGTACCGCGACCCTCCGAGATATTCGTGCCTTCAAAAATACAAGTGCCGTTATACACTATTGTGGAATCAATGGTCGGTAAATTGGGGGAGGGAAAAACCCACGACAAGCCCGTCTCTTCAAAGTACATCTTGCGGCGCCATCCCTTCATCGGAATGATTTTTAAATCACAACGAATATTATCTTCCTCGTTAAACATCAAGGCCAACTCCCCAATTGTCATGCCATAACGTTGGACAATCGGGTAATAACCGATAAAGGAACGATAATTAAAATCAAGGATATTGCCTTCCACATCCACACCATTAATCGGATTCGGTCGATCAAAAACAACCATCGTTTTTTGATATTCCTTGCAAGCTTCCATAGCATAGGCCATGGAATAGATATAGGTATAAAAACGCGATCCGACTTCTTGAATATCGATGCATAAAATATCGATTTGGTCCAACATCTCTTTGGTTGGGCGTCGATTTTCACCATACATACTGTGAACTAAAACGCCGGTTTCTTCATCAGTATAAGTGAGAAATTTTTCTCCGGCTTGGAAATTGCCACGAACACCATGTTCCGGAGCAAAGAGCGCCACCAAATTTGTTTTCGCTTTCATAATGTTAATCGTCGATTGTAATTGGCTGTTGACCCCGGAAGTGTTGGTCATTAAGCCCACTCGTTTGCCTTTAAAAACATCTAAATACTGATCAATTAAGTCAATTCCTAGTTTCATAAACCCTTCCTCATTCTTTTGTTGTTAACTCATCTAAATTGTGAGTCAAATACCAATATTGTTTACGGGAAATCATATAGATTAAATAAAGTGGTCCACTGATGCCGATTAATAAATAAAAGGGTAAAAAAATTTGTTTTAACAAGCCCACTAATAACAAGGGGAAAAGCAGTAATAAGCCATAAGTTAATGTTTTAAAAAAATAACGAAACGCCATAAAAAAAGCAAATTTAAGCAAACTCCATGTTTTCATCCGAAAATTGGCAACAATCATCGGGAGTTGAATAAGGGCTAACAAAAACGCAACCAAGGCAAAAAACAGCACTACAAAACTAATAACCGCCACCCAACCGGGGAGATCTAATTGCGCATAATTACCAATGATGTCCCAATAAAACAGAGCCGCAACGGTATATAAGCAAAACAGCGGTAACATGATTAATTCTAAAAGGTAAATGTTTTTAAAAGTGTTAAATAAATATGTGAAAAAAAGTCCAAATAAAGTGCCGGTTTGTTCTTCCCGATAAGCTTTAATAACTCGAAAAGCGGCAATAAAACAGGGAATAAAGCCAAACAGCATTAAGACAATCGCCACAATCACCAGCCAACCGGCATTAGGATAACGACGCCACAACAGAAAAGGGATAGCTCCCAGCAAGGCGGGAATGGTAATCATCAGCAAATTTAAAAAAACTAAGCGATATCCCCATTCAAAACCGGTATACCATTTACTGTTAACCATTTTGTCCAAGTTCATGTTGTCACCTTTTTAGCTATTATAACATTATTCAGCACTTTTATCAAGATTTTTGGCAGTGCTAATCCAAATGAAAAGGTGAAACCTCAATTGGTTTCACCTAGTCAATCATTAACTATAAAGTTCCAAGAGCCTTGCCTGGTAAGTCGTTGTTTGGGCATCCAATACTTCATTGTAGTCGGCACCTTGTGTAACGACTCGATCAATAGCCGGACCGATATAAGTAGAAACGCCGAGCATACCCCAAAGCGGATCAAAAATAACTTTATCGCGTTTGAAGAAGACTAAAGCGGTAACTGATTCCGGATCATCAATCTTCTTTTGCGCTGCCGTTGTCATGACTGCATCTTCACTGTAAGTCGGATCTTGCTTAACAAGGTCGGTTGTTTGTAACATCATTTCCGTAAAGGCCCGGTAAATGTCTTTCGCTGTCACACCGGCTGGATATGGACGACCGGCCGCTTGCATATAACAAGCCCCACCGGAACTGGATATCCGCGTATTGTCTTTCGCAACCCCATCCGGATACGGGAAGGGAACATAGCCGAAGCGGGAATTCCCACCGGCATCCCATAAAGTTTTCGGCCAACGGTTATCGGTTCTTACAAACCAAAGACCGCCGCCTTGCATTAAGGATTTCCCTTCATTGAAGGAAGTAGCGCCGGCATCCCAAGCATTGGTTCCCCAACCAAGACCATATAATTCTTTCAAAACATTGGCTGCGGTAATCGCATACGCATGTTTAAAGTTCATCGTTAAGGTTAAAGTATCGGCTAGTTTAACACCACCGGCATTAACCATTCCTTGCCAGTAAATGAACGGACGACCTGATAAGACACTTTCATCTTCAGCTAATAAGGCATCAGCTTCTTTAACCCAATTTGAAAAGCCTGTATAGGTCCACTTGCCTTCATTAAATAACTTCGCTGGTGAAGTTAAGCCTAAACGTTCAACGAAAGCAACATTATAGAAAATCCCACTGTCAACTTGTAAAGCTGCCGAAGCCACTGTTGGCAGAGAATATAAGCCGCCTTTATAAGTGGAAGCCGCTTTCATGGCCGGAGCCATTTGGTTTTTACCATATAAATTATAGTATTCGGTCGTATCAACAATCGAGCCGCCATCGGCTAATACTTTTAACCAGTCGGTTGTGGAAACAAAAATATCCGTTTCAGCATCATTTAAAGCCGCTTTTTCATTTAACCAATTATAACGGGCCGGACCCCACGGAGCAACATCCGGGAACGCTACAACCTCTAAATCACAATTGAATTTCTTTTCAATATCTAACCATGCCGTTTGTTTCGCCGTTTTATCGGAAACAGTATAGCCTTCCAAGAACGGATCATGTTCAAACATCGCATGGCCGGCCGCCATAATCTTAATTTGGTAACCACCTAAATCAGGATAGGGTTCAACCACTGGAGCCGGTTTCACCACAATCTTGTGCATAGCGCTAATATCGGGATTAGCAACTGAAGCGGCGGTAATATAAACCGTTCCTTCGGCTTTGGCGGTAACTTCACCACCGGCACTAACAGTCGCAATCTTTTCGTTACTGCTGCTCCAAGTTACATTCTGGTTAACTCCGGTCGGTAGAACTGACGATACCAAGTTAATTTGGGTGCCAACTTGCATTTGGCCTTCCCCTTCAATTAAAACATCGGTTGGTTCTTTTTCCACATCCGGAATTTCTTGTTTCACAACTGTGACTTCATAAGTAGCCGTTAAAGTCGGAACTGCCGTCACCGTAACAGTAATGGTAACTGTTCCTTCCGCAATCCCGTTCACTTTTCCTTTGCTCGTAACCGTCGCAATCGCTTCATCACTAGAAGAATATGTGACTTCCTGAGCGGCACCTTCCGGTAAAACGGTGGCTACTAAGCTAATGTTACTACCGATAGTTACTTCATTCGTCGAGCCGGTTAAGGTAACAGATGTCGCCACCACCGGGGCTTTCACGGTAATTTCATAAGTTGCTTTTAAAGTCGGATCCGCAACAACGGTCACCGTAATCGTGACTTTTCCTTCCGCAAGCCCACTTACTTTTCCATCACTGGCAACGGTCGCAATCGTTTCATCACTGGAAGAAAAAGTAACTTCTTGAGCAACTCCAGCCGGTAAAACAGCGGCCACTAAAGTAATGCTTTGACCCTTAACGACTTCAATATCCCCGCTTAAGGTGACTGAAGTCGGATTGACAACAATGACCGGGGCTTTAACCGTAAGGGAATAAGCTTTAAAAATTTTACTGTTAGAAGCTGCTGACGCAACAATCTCCACTTTCCCGGCCGCAATTCCTTTTACTTTACCGTTATCATCAACGGTCGCAATGGCCGGATTCTTAGATGACCACTTAACAGCTTGGGCAGCTTCGGCCGGTTTTACGGTGGCGCTCAATTGTAAGAATTCGTTAACTTCAATTTCCGTCTTCGCTCCCGTAATCTCGACTGATGAGGCATTGACAACATCAGGTTCTTCATCTTCTTGGGGTTTACAACCAACAAAAACAAAAGCCAAAAGTAAGACTAATGTTAATGTTATCCACTTTTTCATAAATTCCTCCTTAGAATTATTTTATTTAAGCTTGGCTTAAAAGAGTGTTTGCTCTTATCTTTTAAAAAAAGAGCTCCGATAATATTATACTATCAAAGAGCTCTTTTTGCAATCTAATTAAACATGTTTCCGCAGATTTTTATCCATAAACTTCTAATAAACGAGCGGAATAGATATTGGTTTGCGCATCCATGACTTCATTAAAGTCGGAACCTTGCGTAACAATCCGATCAATGGCCGGACCGATGTAGGAATGGTCAGCCAATAAAACCCAAAGCGGATCAAAAATAACTTTGTCGCGTTTGAAGAAGACTAAAGCGGTAACTGATTCCGGGTCATCAATGCGTTTTTGGGCATCAGTTGTCATAATCCCTTCTTCACTGTAAGTCGGATCTTGCTTAACAAGGTCGGTTGTTTGTAACATCATTTCCGTAAAGGCCCGGTAAATGTCTTTCGCTGTCACCCCAGTTGGATATGGACGACCGGCCGCTTGCATATAACAAGCCCCACCAACATTACCAATGCGTGTATTTTCTAAAGTCACACTATCAGGATATGGGAAGGGAACATAACCGAAGCGGGAATTCCCACCGGCATCCCATAAAGTTTTCGGCCAACGGTTATCAGCTCTTACAAACCAAAGACTTCCGCCTTGCATTAAGGATTTCCCTTCATTGAAGGAAGTAGCGCCGGCATCCCAAGCATTGGTTCCCCAACCGAGAGCATATAACTCTTTTAAGAGGTTAGCCGCCGTCATTGAGTAAGGATGTTTTAAGTTGGTAGTCATCGTTAAAGTATCGGCTAGTTTAACACCACCGGCATTAACCATTCCTTGCCAGTAAATGAACGGACGACCTGATAAGACACTTTCATCTTCAGCTAATAAGGCATCAGCTTCTTTAACCCAATTTGAAAAGCCTGTATAGGTCCACTTGCCTTCATTAAATAACTTCGCCGGTGAAGTTAAGCCTAAACGTTCAACGAAAGCAACATTATAGAAAATCCCACTATCGACATGTAAACCGGCTGAAGCCACTGTTGGTAGTGCAAATAAGCCACCTTTATAAGTGGAAGCCGCTTTCATGGCCGGAGCCATTTGGTTTTTACCATATAAATTATAATATTCGGTCGTATCAACAATCGAGCCGCCATCGGCTAATACTTTTAACCAGTCGGTGGTAGAAACGAAAATATCCGTTTCAGCATCATTTAAAGCCGCTTTTTCATTTAACCAATTATAACGGGCCGGACCCCACGGAGCAACATCCGGGAACGCTACAACTGCTAAATCACAATTGAATTTCTTTTCAACATCCAACCATGCCGTTTGTTTTGCCGTTTTATCGGAAGCGGCATATAATTCCAAGAACGGATCATGTTCATGCATTGCATGACCGGCCGCCATAATCTTAATTTGATAACCACCTAAATCAGGATAGGGTTCAACCACCGGAGCCGGTTTCACAATAATCTTGTGCATAGCGCTAATATCGGGATTAGCAACTGAAGCGGCGGTAATATAAACCGTTCCTTCGGCTTTGGCGGTAACTTCACCGCTGGCACTAACAGTCGCAATCTTTTCGTTGCTGCTTTTCCAAGTTACATTCTGGTTAACTCCGGTCGGTAGAACTGACGATGTTAAGTTAATTTGCGTGCCAACTTGCATTTGGCCTTCACCTTCAATGATGACATCGGTTGGTTCTTTTTCCACATCCGGAATCTCTTGTTTCACAACTGTGACTTCATAAGTAGCCGTTAAAGTCGGAACGGCAACCACCGTAACAGTAATGGTAACTGTTCCTTCTGCAACCCCGTTCACTTTTCCTTTGCTCGTAACCGTCGCAATCGCTTCATCACTAGAAGAATATGTGACTTCTTGAGCGGCACCTTCCGGTAAAACGGTGGCCACTAAACTAATGTTACTACCGATAGTTACTTCATTCGTCGAACCAGTTAAGGTTACCGATGTCGCCACCACTGGGGCTTTCACGGTAATTTCATAAGTTGCTTTTAAAGTCGGATCCGCGACAACGGTCACCGTAATCGTGACTTTCCCTTCCGCAAGCCCACTTACTTTTCCATCACTGGCAACGGTCGCAATCGCTTCATCACTAGAAGAAAAAGTAACTTCTTGAGCAACTCCAGCCGGTAAAACAGCGGCCACTAAGGTAATGCTCTGACCCTTAACAACTTCGGATGGCCCGCTTAAGGTGACTGAAGTCGGATTGACAACAATGACCGGGGCTTTAACCGTAAGGGAATAAGCTTTGAAAATTTTACTGTTGGAAGCTGCTGACGCAACAATCTCCACTTTTCCGGCCGCAATTCCTTTTACTTTACCGTTATCATCAACGGTCGCAATGGCCGGATTCTTAGATGACCACTTAACAGCTTGGGCAGCTTCGGCCGGTTTTACGGTGGCGCTCAATTGTAAGAATTCGTTAACTTCAATTTCCGTCTTCGCTCCCGTAATCTCGACTGATGAGGGATTAACAACTTCAGGTTCGTCATCATCGGGTTTACAAGCAACAAAAACAAAAGCCAAAACTAAGACTAATGTTAATGTTATCCACTTTTTCATAAATTCCTCCTTTTAAATAATTCGCTTAATTATAACTCTTTTTTTATTGTTATTCAAATTGTTTTGCATAATAATTATATGTTTTCCAAACTTCAAAACCAAATTGTTGGTAGAATTCCAATAAGCCCGTCCAATCAACCATAATGGGTTGGCAACCTCGACGCCCAAGTTCATTTAAACCGGCACAAACGATATCGTAACCGAGGTGTTGTTGACGATAGTCTTTATCAACACCCAAAGGTCCAATTGCTCCTAAATTAGTAAAACGCTCCGCCCACGTCATATTATAAGGAATGAGACGCAAACGACGATCATTAACTCTGGTAAAGGCAATGATTTGTGAGCCGTCCAAGGCCACTAAATAAGCTTGGTCCGTCGGCGTTTTCGTCATGAATTCCTCATATTCAAATTGCCAGCGCCCAGGAAAATTACGCTCAAAAAAACTAATCATTTTTTCATAGTCCTTAACGGTCGCCAAGCGGAATTCATATCGGTGGTTAAGAAGCGGATAGTGGGCTTCCGGTTGCCAATTGATGAGATCATGGGTCGTGCGTCGATATTGATATTGTCGCTTTTCCAACCATGGTCCCGTTAAATTATTAAAGTCTCCCGGAACTCCCGGAAACAAATTATGGTAATCGCGACCGATAACGATTTCCGTTTTCGCTCTTTGTTTGAAAACTTGTTCACACATTTCTAATAATTTACTACCTACACCTTGATTGCGATGTTTTTTAGAAATGTAAAAGAAGGATACAAAACCCAAGGTTTGATATTTTTTAATGCCTTCATGATTAAATTCCTTCGCAAACAAAAAGCCGATTAAGCCGTTTTCATCAAAGGCTAAGCCCGAAGCGGATTTGTTTATTTCCGGACAATCCCGAATGTTTTGTTTGAAGACGGCTGGGGAAAGGGGGAAAATCCGCCCCATTTCGCAATTCCATAAAGTTAAAGCTTCTTCCCAAACCAACTGAGGATTTAATAAATTATTGATAAAATACATTTAGAGTAGTGACGCCGCCTCTTCATCAATGATGACGGTGACTTTTTTGTGATACTTAAGCACGGAAGCCGGGAAATCCGGTGAGGGCTCACTCGTGATTAGTTTTTTAACGGTTTCGGCTTTGGATTTTCCGGAAATTAACAAGAGAATCCTTTTCGCAGCCATGATGTTTTTAATCCCCATCGTAATCGCTCGTTTCGGAACTTCATCAAGCGAGTTAAAAAAGCGTTGGTTATCAATCCTGGTTTTCTCCTCCAATCTAACAATGAAGGTTTCCTGGTCAAAGGGCGTATGCGGTTCATTAAAACCGATGTGTCCATTGCGACCAATTCCTAAAACCTGTAAATCAATGGTCGTTTTCTTAAGCATTTGGTTATATTTATCCACTGCCGCTTGTAAATCGCCACATTCACATTCCGGTAAGTGGACATTTTCTTCTAAAATGTCAATATGGTCAAACAAATGCTCATGCATGAACGAATAATAACTTTGGGGATGGGATTGTGGTAAATCGCAATATTCATCCAAATTATAGGTTTTTATTTGTTGGAAGGAAATCAAACCTTCTTGATTCATCGCTATTAATTGTTTGTATAAGCCGATGGGGGTGCTCCCCGTCGCCAAGCCTAAAGTAGCATCCGGCTTTTTGTGCATTAACTTAGCCACCAATTGCGCAGCTTTTTGACTTAATTCTTCATAATTTTTGACTTTAATAATCTTCATTTTTCATCTGTAATCAATGAAAAGCAAACAATACCTCATTGATTAACTCCTTTCATCTAATTTAATCGGCAGTTTGGTATTAAAGGGAATTTCTCCTCGTAAGGCCTGGGCACAGGCCTTTAAGGATTGGGGGCTTAATTCATACAAACAAACATAGTTCTTTAAACCCGGCAAATGATGAATATCATAGGGCGAGCGCATGGCAATAACTAAAGTTTTGTCTTTCGGTAAACTGGCAAAGAGCTGAACCTGAAAATCGTCGGGTCGAACATTATAAGTGCACAGAATGATTTTTTGATAATGCTCGACGGCTTCGATAATGGTTTTGTGATTAGCCAGCGTAAAATTATAAATGATTTCCGTTTGTGAAAAGTATGATGACAAAGTTTGGTATTGGGTCGTTTCATTATCCACCAAAGAAGCAAGTTTGATTTCCGGAAACAAAATCAGGACTTCTTCCTGGGGTTTGAGCGGTAAGCAACGATGGTTTAAAACTTTCGTAACGGCTCGTTGATAAAGACTTTCCGCTAAGGCTACATTGACTTGCATGGCGCTTGGGGAAAAAGGGGTAATGTATTTTTCTTTCAACTGCCAAATTTTCGTAACTGATTCCAAAACTCGTGTTAAAGAAATAGCTCCCGTTTCCACCAGTTCTAAAAAGCGCTTGAAAATCAATCTTTGGTCGCTTAAATTGGCTGGGCCACAAAAAATTAATAAGTCATTTCCGGCATTAACCGCCTGCGTTAACACCGTATCCACATCAAAAGAGCTGTGAATAGCCCCCATTGTTAACGAGTCGGTCACAATCAAACCGGAAAAAGCTAGTTCCTTTTTCAATAAATCGGTAATAATTGCCTGTGATAAGGTCGCCGGATAAATTTGATCATAGGCTTCATAAACAATATGCGAAATCATCACACCATCAATCCCGGCCTTAATTGCCTGTTTAAAGGGCACTAATTCCATTTTGGAAACCGCTTCTTGCGAGGAAAAAACTCGTGGTAAACCGATATGGGAATCAACGCTGGTATTGCCATGACCGGGGAAATGTTTGATGGTCGGAAGGATACCGCTATCTTGAAAACCTTTAAAAGCGGGTATTACCATTTGGGCGACTTTGTTGGGGTCATCACCATAAGACCGAGAATTAATGACAGGATTATTAATATTGTTATTGATATCACCCACCGGCGCAAAATTAACATTGAAACCCAAGCATTTTAAGTTTTGGCCCACGGTTTTGGTCATTTCATAAATGGTCTTCTCTCTAGTATCCGCACTGGCAGACGCCAAAGCAGCAGCCATCGTCATGGCCCCCGGAAGAGGCGTTAGGCCCTCAGTTAAACGCTGCACCATTCCCCCTTCTTGATCAATACCGATAAACAAAGGAAGGGGGGATTTTTGTTGCAGTTTTTGATTTAAGTTAGCTACTTGGGCTGGGCTTTGAATGTTGCGAGCAAAGTAAATGATGCCTCCCACTTCCATTTCCGAAACAAAGGCCCTCAGTTGTTCATCAAAACTGGTTCCTAAAAAGGCAAAACAGAGCATTTGACCGACTAATTGCTTCTTGCTTAATGATGAGATTTCCATAGTCGTTTCCTTTCTAAAAAGATGTCACGCTGCAAACGTGACATCTTGGTTTAACCGACAATGCCCGTTCTTTCGATGCTTTCAACGAATAATTTCTGAACAAAGAAATAACCGATTAATAAGGGTAACATCATCAATAACGCTGCCGTGTTAGCCACTAAACCGTAGAATAAGGTATTTTGGCGAACAGTTTCATCGGTCAAGTCCTGGAAGAAGGAATCGCCACGGGCAACCCATCCGGACAAAACCGTATACAACTGATCCGTTCCACCGGCTAATTTGGTTGAGAAAACGGCAAAGTTGTTGGCCGAATATTGGAATAAACTGGCAAAATAATAATCATTCCATTGCCAGACAAAGGCAAACAAACCAACGGTAACAATCGCGCCTCGGGCATTAGGGAGCATGACGCTCCAAAAGGTGCGAAACACTCCGGCCCCGTCCACTTGGGCGGATTCTTCCAATTCAATCGGCAAACCCTTGAAAAATTGCCGGAATAAATAAATGAAGATGGCCGAGCGAATGCCCATCCCGAAGGCCGCCATAATAAACATCGAAAACACATTCCCGATTAAACGAATTCCTAAAAAGGTGGAATTCGAAAAGTACAGGACGCGAGCAATGTGCAATGTTTCATTGGGAACCACCAAGGTAAAGAGCACGATGTAAAAGATGATATTGCTCCCTTTGAATCTTAAGCGGGCAAAGGCATAGCCGGCAACAGCCGTCGCCATAATCTGAATAATCATGGAAAATGTTGACAGAATGAGTGTGTTCCAAATCGTATGTCCGAAATCGAGCAATTGATAAGCAATTTGGAAGTTAATATTGCTGATGGTTTCCGGAATCCAAATAACTTGCGGATTGGTAATATCCATCGGATGCCTGAGGGCAAACGAGAATTTTTGGAATAAGGGCAATAAAATCACAAAGATTAAACCGATTAAAATAAAGGTCCTAAGCACACTCCCGGTAACCATAAAGGCCCGGCGACTGCGAACTTTTACTTTAGTTGGATCCTTAAAATCCGCTTTCATTTTCTGCATTTTTTGTTTGAAAGTTCCTAATTTCAAAGTTTTGTTGTCTTTATTCATCATAATAGAACACCAACTTCGATAATAAGAATAACCAAATGGCAATGATGATAATCGAGGAAATGCAGAATAACCACGACATCGACGCATGAATGCCATAATAAGAAACATCACCTAAACCGTTAACCAGTTTTCGAACACCGGCCGTCGCAAAGACATTAATCATATTGATTAAAGGTGACCTTAATAAACTATCGACCACGGTATAAACACCGGCCGTCAACATTAAGGGTGAGACCATCGGGAAAGTAATTTTCCAGAAAATTTCGTACTGCGTTGCCCCTTCAATTTTGGCAGCTTCATACAAATGTTTAGGAACCGATTGAATCCCCGCTAGGAAAATTAATATCTGCACCCCGGAATAAGAGATAATATCATAAATCTGATCCGCCGTCGTACCAAGGAAGTTGACCGCATTTACCGGGATATTAGCATCAATTAAAAAGTCTTGGAAATTAAACATCTGGGCAAAAATATCGGCGGTGGCGCCTTCCATGGCAGCTGCTAACTGGGCTCCGGTTTGCATGGCCGCATCAACCGCTTGCGAGTTAAAAATAACCGGCATGAAGAAGATGGCCCGCACAAACGAACGCCCTTTAAACTTCGAGTTGAGAACCACGGCAATAATTAAACTAAAAATTAAAATCAAGGGAACATTAAAGAAGGCCGTGGTAAACGAACTGGTTAGGGTTTGACGGAAAGTGGAGTGCTCTTTTAAAATATAAGTAAAATTATCGAAGCCAATCCATTCCGAAACAATACCGATATGTTCACCCGTTGAAGAATTTAATCCTAAGTTTTCCACGCGGGAAAAACTATAAACAATGGTGACTAAAAACGGTAATAAGAAAAAGTAAATAAAGCCGATGATGAGGGGCAGAACAAACACAAAGCCCCACAGCGCTTGCCGTTTGCGATAACTGATTTTGTTTGCCAACAAATTGGGCAGATAACCAAAAACCTTCTTTAAAAAGAGCATTGGTTTGGTCTGCATAAAATCATAACGCCATTGGCTTAGTTTGTTTAAAAGACGGCCCCAAAAGGCTTTAATGGAGGCAAATGAGCGTTTAAAGACATTCGTTTTTTCCATTTACATTCCCTCCTTTACAATCGTAAACCAGTTCGGACGCACAGAGAAGCCGTTGACATGGTCATAATAAATCGTGTCATTATAGTTGATGACCAAAACGGCACCGTTGCTGTATTCGACTTGGTAAACATTGTCTTGTAAGATTTTATGACCGACAAGAATCGCATTGTTGTGAATTTTAGCATCATTGATAACATTATTCATATACAAAATTCGACTCTTCCAGTTGGCATAATAAGCATTGTAAAACATCGTATAGTTGGTATCTAATAAATTACGGGTATCTTCATAAGAAATCATGAAGTTTAAATTGGAGCCCGTTTCTAAGGCTTTTAACAAATACCATTCCATTGAGCGTTCGCTGTCGTAGTTGACGGCCGGTCCGGTGTAATCGAATAAGCCGCTCACAACTAATTGATAGAAGGGAATCGAATAATCGTAATACCCGAGCATAGATGATTTCAAAGGCACATCAACCGCAAAAGTGGTATATTTTAAAGCATAATCAAAGGGGGCCGATAACATCATATTATCAACTTTTCCTGCTAAATAATCCATCGTGGCAATTTGATAATCCATGCCGTTTTCTGCAAAAATAATCTTCTTCGCTCCATAATCACCCAAGCGTAGATTGCCAAGATCACTAAAGAAAGCACCATTAATATGGAAACGATCATAGGAATTAAAGTATTTGCGGGCTAAACTTTCATAAAAGCGTGGTGACAACATCGAGATTGGTTCAATTGTTGAGTTCGGAGCACCGGTTGCTAAAACATAAGCACGATGGGAAGCATAGGTGCTACCAATGCTTTTAGCCGTATAGCGTAAGTTCCCGAGCAAGAAATCATAGCCTTTGTTGCTGGTGATATTGACTTGCGGATAGAGAGCAATATTATTTTTTTCTAAATATTCATTAAAGGACTTAAAGCCCCGATCCCGACCAAGAACACCGGACGCTTTAACGGAGGCCGTAGCCGCCGGTTCCATTTCATCATTTGTCCAAGCGGTGTAAGCGACGCTTAAGGACGTCAAACCCTCCTGCATTAAATCATCAACGATGGCTCTTGCTTGGCTAAAGGTCGTTAAACTGCGTTCCTCGTTATAAACAAAGCCTAAAGCGATGGCCCGCTTTTCAAAAGCTCCCAAAAAGTTTAAATTAACCACATTGTCATTGGTCATGTCTCGAGGAATTAGTTCATATTTATCCATTAAATAATCCCGATATTTATGGGCTAAGGTCACATATTGAATTTTGCCAGCAGCGTCCACAAATTCATTGGGCATTAAGAACTGATACTGATATTTCAAATCCGTATTGATAAAATCCTTGGACCATTTTAAAAACGGTGTTTGTGCCGTTCCGGCGTAAACCGTCTCCTGCTCTCTAAAAAGGGCTTTGAAATTAGCAATGTTCATGGTGGAAGCAACATCGGCCCGTTTAAAGTTGGCATAGATGGAAGTTTGATTGGCGCCTTGATCGGCAATCGCCAACACACCTTTTTTCGCTGTTTTATCCAAGAAACCATACATGGCAAACATCATTTTTTCATTTTCCATGGTTTCCGTCGCCATCCGATAAGTAAAGGCTTGGTCGGCCCCATAAATGCTTTTCGCATAAGCCGTATATCCCAGTTCATCTTTCGGGCTGTTAAACTGCATAATGGCACCACTGCCATCCGGAAGAATAATCTGGCCTTCACTCGTTAAGCTGTTGTTGGAAGTTAAATAAGGGAGAACATCAATCGTCCCTAAAAGACAATCATGGGAGTATTTCGTAAATTTACCGTCCTCTTGATATTTCGAGCCCTTGCCTTCACGGAGAGCATCGTTTAAAATCGTCGCTTCCAAACCTTTTTCCGTTAAGGTAAAACGCATGACAATTTGGAAAACCGGGGAATTGCTTTCCACAACATTCCCATAAAGATCATTTTGCACATCGGCATATTCTTTCAAAAAGACTTCCTGAATCGGTTTGTTCTCTTCATCATATAAGAAACGCCCGTGTTCATCCCGAGCTTGGTAACCGCCCACAGGAATTTCGACCCCGGCAACATCGTCATAGGGGTTTTCATCATACAAAATCGGCACCTTTTTCACATAAGTCTGTCCGACTTCATAGCCCGGATAATCATCGATATTATCTTCGGTAAGCAAAATATTTTGGGTATTGATGTAAAAATAGTTGCGATCCGCCGGATTATCTAACTTATACATATATTCGAACAATTTTTGTAAGGGAATCGTACTGTTGGCCTTTAAGTTAAAGGTCGGCGAACTGTTTTGCACATTGAGATAATAATTGGTGTTATAGGTAATGGGATTCGTCGTCCCTCCGTCGGTATTAATCAAAGAATAATAACTACCGAACATATTTCCTAACATATAACTGTTAGAAAAGGGATTGGTTGTACAGGGGGAAGCCCCTTCTTCTCCATAATTAGTCGCATTATAATCAAGGCCGGCTTGCATTTTGAGTTTGTTTAGCGGTCGACCCTCTTCATCCTTGGCTATAATATTCGTTAAATTATAACGAGAAGGAATGGGATTGCCATCCTCATCAACAAAAGTTTCGCCTTCAAAAACCGGCGTCACCGTCGCTAAGCCTTTTTCCTCCAAATAAGCCGCACATTCTTGACTCCATGTATAAGCTAAATCAGCATATTCATATTTGTTTTGGTTAACTTGGCCGGCATTGATTAAGAATAATAAATTGCCACGGAAGTAATCTTCCATATCAGTACGTTTAAAATCTTCAGGGAAGAAACTGTTGATGACGGTAAAGTCCCCGATTTCATAGAGAATTTCAATCCCGTTTTCCACATCATATTTAATCTGGTAATGACGTTTAATCGTCCCATACAGTAAATCGTTGTACAAAACACTGTTGGCAAGCGTATTAAAGCCCGTTCCACTTAATTTATCATTGGAACCGATATAGTACAAAATGAAGTTGGATTTCATATCAGAGGAATTACCGGAATCAAAAGCGGAATTAAAGACCGTTTTACAAGTGGCCTTTTTATAATTTGTAAAGCCTTCTGCCGTTTTTTCGGCTGTCGGTGTACATTCGCTGTTGACAGCGACACTGACAATCGTCGTATCTTCATTCAAGAACATCGTATAGAGGTTGTTTTGTGCAACAATTCGTTCTTTATTTAATTTAAAGGTGACGGTATAAATGTCGCTCGCTTCGTTGATAACTTTCGTATAACTAGTTTCCGGTAAGCCCGCAACGGCGGCATTGGCTTCAGCCGCACTGTCGTATTCCACAACATAATTACCTTGGCGGTCATAAGGAGAATAATCTACAAAGCCCGTTAAATCAAATTCAAGATTGTTAAGCGCTAAAGCCTTAGCTTTCAGTCCTCCAATAAAAAAGATGAGGAGGAGCACGGTAATAATGACAATCAAGCTCAGAGCGAGAATATTTTTCAATTTAAAAACCTTCATTGTTCCTCCTTTCTATAGATAACGTAAAGCAATTTCGCGATATAAAGTATAAATAAAACCAACCATTTTTTGGAATAAGTCAAAGCAAAGCATCACAACAAAGAAGAGCACCATCACGGCAATCAAGGTTCCTAAAATGGACAATAAACACTTAAACAAGCCATATTCATGAATAGAGATTAAGCCAAAGAAAATCATATAGCCCATTAAGAAGGTCCCTAAACCGATGATTAAGTGATAGAATCCCGCTTCTTCCACAACAATCATGTTGGAGAAAATCATCCCGAGGATTTTGGAAACAATGAGCGGAAACAGCGAATAACAAATCATCATGAAGATTTCTTTCATTTTCCCCTTGCCATCAAATAAAGTGGTAATACTCCAATTACCGACCACGAAAGCGACAATCGGCACGATGACGGAAGCGATTTCTCGGAAAGAGTTCAAATCTTTTAATTCCAGTTGATTGACAACAAAGCCGGTGTACTGAAACTCCAAGATTTGAAGGATAATTAACAAAACAACAAAAATAAGGGCCACCGACATTTTCGCTTTCTTTTCCCGCTTAAAAGCATCAAAGCCTTTCAAAGGATGGATTAAAATATAGGTCGGAAAGCGAATGAATTCTTCATAAACAAAGGCGAAAAATTGTTTTATTTTTGGCCAGTTTATTTTCATGCGGTTTTTTAAGGTTTCATTGTTATTCATCATTCCTCACCGCCTTCATCTTCATCTTTTCCAAATTTAATTTTTCGGTATAGTTTATAGCCCATCCAAGCAGCAACTCCCACTAAAATGACTGACATCACTGGAGTAAAATAGCGATTAACTTGTTCATCACGGTATAGTTTATAGGCTTTGGAATAGTAATCGACACTGTAGCCGGTTTGGAAATAACTCATGGCTTCCAAGTAACGACCTTCGTTTAACAGCGATTTGCCGATACCGACATAAGCATATTCATAATTGGGATTTTGGTGAACGACATTCTTCCATTCTTCCGAAGAGGCCACTAGATTACCGATATAGTGATAACGAACCGCTTTATTAATGGAAACGGCAATGTCCGTTGGTTCAAAACGAATCACGGATTGTTTTTCTTTATCAAGTGCCAAAATATTTTCACCTTGATAACGAATTGCTATCGGCGTATTTAAATTCGTTAGTTCATTCCCGCGACCCCCGGAAATATATAAGAGGTTCCCTTCATCATCATAGGAGAATAAACGCCCCGATTTTTCATCAGCGATGGTATAAACCCCGTAATCATTGACGGTTACTGCCGAAAAGCGCGATGGCCCGCGGAGGGCAACATTCGTACCGGTACGAATATAGGTCAAATCTCCCATCGGGACCGAATAACCGTTGCGGGTTAGGACATCTTTTCCGGAGGGATTAATGCGTTTAATCATGGCCCCAGCATTCGTACCAACAGCCCGCGAAGTCGCATAAATGAAACCTTCCTCATCAATTGTTAAGGAAGTAAAAATCGTATTTAAAATCGTTTCCGTTTGGGCTAATTGTTCATCGGTCATAAAGCGCCGCCAAAACAATTCCCAAAAAGTTAAACTCACATAGTTAACACCGACAAAGCTGCTGAAGTTCCCTTCATAGGACATCTGCATAATGCCTTCATAAACACCTTCCGAGATAACAAAGATGCGCCCGGCAACATCGGTCACCAATTTAACCGGTAAAAAAACTTTTCCCGAAAAACTGATATCGGTGGGACTGGAGACAACCTGAACAACTTGGTAAGTCTTGGCATCGACAATCACAATTTGATTGTTGCTTTTATCGGATAAATAAAGTAAATCTTGGAAAACACCGCGAATAATCGTTCCATCGGGATTTTTGGCCGGCCGAACATTGCGGTAAACACCGCTTAAGGCGTTAGGGCTTAGATAAAACTTTTGCGCTGGGGTTCGCATAGCATAGGGGATTTGCGCAATAGCCCGAAAATCCACCAATGTCATGCCTTTTTTGGCCAAATAATCGGTAAAGGAAATCGATGTTACATTTTTGTTGTTGTCAACAAAAGCCGTTTTCATTTTTATGAGTTCATCATCGGTAAAGTTTTCCGGTAAAATTTCATAATTAGCGACTTTGTATTGATAACGCATATTGCCGTCAAAAACAAACAACAAGTTGGAAACCGCATCGACGATATAGATAATATCGGTCCCCACGCCCGCAGGATCATATTCGGTATAGATGAATAAATCATTAGGACTGGTAAATTGGCTGGCTTGCAAGGTTTCATTACTTGGTGAAGTCCAGGCATCACTGATGACGGTATAAATGCCGCCCGCGGCCGGGGCTAAGCCGACCGTCGAATAAATCGGTTCCCCGCTATGGGAATAGGTATAACCAACTGCCGCATGTGCGGAAGGAATTATTAAACTGAAGGACAGCAACAAGCATAAAATGAGATATTTATAATATTTTTTCATCTTATGCCTCCTACTTCATACCCGAATGCGCCATCGTATCAATCATATTGCTTTGAGAAATGATAAACATGACAATCGGAACGGTAATCATAATAAGGGCGACAGCGGCCAATGTTCCTTGGCGGGCCGGTCCGGCACTAGCAATCTGACTTAAGGCATAACTTAACATTTTATAATCTTCACGATAAATATAGGTCGAGCCATCGGCCGCCCATAAGGCTTTAAAGTTTAAAATGACGAGGGTAATGGACGCCGGTTTAACTAAGGGCATAACGACTTTCCAATAAATCTTAAACTCGCTGGCACCGTCAATTTTCGCCGATTCCAAAAGCTCCATCGGGACGGGAATCATAAACTGTTTCATTAAGTAGAGTCCGAGCGAGGAAGCAATAACCGGCAAAATAATCGCCCAATAAGTATCAATCAAGCCAAACCAGTTAAGAATCATATAGTTCGGAATCCCAGTTACCGCTGATGGGAACATTAATGAATAAGTAACTAAGCCCATAATAATGCCCCCACCCGGCACTTTGTATTTAGCCAAGGGATAAGCACACATTGAGGCAATGATTAAGTGCCCAACCGTCCCCACCACCGTAATTAAGATGGTATTAAAGAAATAACGGGAGAACGGGACTAAGGATGTTCCTAAAACGACACCTAAATCACTAAAGTTATCGAGGGTCGGGTTCCGCACGAAGAAATTGGGCGGATAAAGGAAGATTTCATCCAGCGGTTTAAAGGCATTATTGATAATCAACAAAAGCGGTAGCACACTTAAAATGCCGCTTAACGATAAGAAAATAAACAAGACTAAATCGCCGGCTTTCGAACGGTTAACGCGTTTTTTCTTCTTCGATTTATATAAAATTTTAAACGAAGCGATTTCCGCAAACGGCCGCGAATCAATCATTTTCGATTTTCTCTCATTCCGTCTTTCTTTTAAGGTGAGAGCTTTTTGGGAAGGATCTTTTGTTTTTTTAACTTTAGCCATTATGAACCCACCTTTCTGATAATTCTCCGAATTAAACGATTTAATAATATTGCAGAGAAGAAGAGAATCGTTGCAATAGCAGAGGCATAGCCCATTTCATACCTGATGGAACCGTAGTCCTGCAAATGATTGACAATGGTATGACCGGCATAGGCGACGGACGGAAAGCCGGCCAGTGCGGTCGTGACCGCCCCAACACCCAAGGCTCCGGAAATTTGAATGACCGCCGCAAAAATTAAAATCGACTTCATGTTCGGTAAAGTAATATACCAAAGTTCCTGCCAACGGTTTTTAATGCCGTCAACGGCACCGGCTTCGTATTGGTTGCGGTCAATGCCTTTTAATCCGGCAATCAAGGAAAGGAAGTTAACTCCTAAACTCATCCATAGTTGCACAATAATGACAATCGGTAAAATGTAAGTCGCATTTTGCAACCAGGTAATCGGTTCGTGAATAATTCCCCAATCGGTTAAATAAGCATTGGCATAACCGTAGATATCACTTGCGAAAATAAGTGCCCAAATGGTAATCGCACCCCCGGCAATCGACGGGGCATAGAAAACCAAGGTAATGATGGCCCGCAGTTTTTGCGGCAATTCATTAATGAGCCAAGCAAAGACAAAGGCCATGATATAACCTAAAGGTCCGGTAATTAAAGCGATAATCAAGGTGTTTTTAATCGCCGTAATAAAAATCGGATCGTTTAAAAACAAATCAATGTAATTCTGCCAGCCCACCCAGCGCGGCGCTTCCAACATGTTAAAGTAGGTAAAGCCTAACATAAAGCTCATAACAACTGGAGCGACCGTAAAACAGGTGAACATAATCAGATAAGGAGCCATCATTGCATAGAGCGAACGATTTAAATACATTTTCCGGCGGAACGGTTTTTTTCGACTCCAATGGTCGATTTCAATGCTCTTCTTAATACGCCATGCTCGGAAACGACTCCAAAGGGATGGTTTTTTTATGGATGTAGAAACATTATTGTCATTCATCTTGTTCGTCTCCTTAATCTAAACCAAATTCTTTACGCTTTTTGGTAATCTCCGCATTAATCAAGGCGATATACTCATTGAGTGTTTCCCGCGGATTGGCTTGCGTATTAACGACTTTCCGGAAAGCATTCTCTAAATTACGGCCGGTGTAATAACCACCCGGAATTTCCGGAACGCCAACACTGTTTTTCCATTGTGCTAGCAAAACATTTTGTTCCTCTCGCGACCATGGTAAATTCTTAAATGCTAAAACATTGGCGGTATTGTGACGAGCGGCCGCCCCTAAAATGGATTCCAGTTCTCTGGCATAGCTGGTTTGGGTGTCACGCGATACCCACCACCGCATAAAGTCCCAAGCGGATTCCTTGTCGTCGGCTTGCTTCATCATAACAATTGCGCTTCCGGAAGCGGCGCCATTATTGATTAATTGGTTTTTGTCATTGTAAGTGCCCGGCAGCGGAGCATAACTCCATTTGTTGGAAATCTCCGGAGCAAAAACGGTTAGCGTATTAAATAATTCGTAGTTGGCGATGCCAATCGGTGTTTCCCCGGTCCGGAAGCGGTTTAAGAAACTCGCCGCCAAAGGGAAACTGTAATCGGTATAATATTTACACCATTCTTCAAAAGCTTGCATCGCTTCTTCGGTGTCAAAATTGGATTCTTTATTGTTGTTACGGTAGAAAGTTCCGCCTTTTTGATATAACATTGAAGCAAAGACCTGGTTAACGACACTGGTGGCCCCGGAAGCGGAAACCGGAAGATAAAACTGGAGATTGGAAATCGATAGTTCCGTAACTAAAGAAGTTACTTCCCGCCATGTTTCCGGAACGGTCCAGCCTCGGGCTTCAAAAATATCATTTCGAACAAACATGACTAAGAAGGATTGCGTATTCGGCAGTGCATAATAGCCGCCATTATATTCATAAGGGACCATGGCACTATCAAAGAACAAATATTGTTCGTTCGGGTCATTGATGCGACCGACATTATAATTCGTCTGCGGATTGCATAAACCCTTTTCCGCATTCTTAGCCGAACAAATGCCCGTTACTTCATAAAATTCATCAAATCCGGAAACATCCATAATGGCATTGCGCATGGCATAGTTAACCGGTAAGCCGTTGGCCACATTGATGGCGACATCCGGACCGGTTCCCGCCAAGGTAGACGGTAGTAAAACTCCGGCAGTAACGACTTTCAGTTTCACATTAATGCCATATTGTTCGGTAAAGGTATTGCTGATTAAAGTGCTAATCGAGTTGGCTTGTTCCCGGCCGGTGGATTCACTGGTTAGGAACCAAACTTCAATTTCTTTGCCGGTATCAACTGCGGCAATCGTTCCGATTTCTTCATAATTAAAGAAGAAAGAGCGGAAGAAACCACGAATGCCAAACCAAGTCCCGGCAAAGAAATTGGCATTGGCATGAGGTAAATCATCAATATTTGATGACACCCACAAGCATTCAACAGTTAAGGCTTGTTGTTTAACATCACTAATCCAGGTTCCGAGCGACGAAATGTTTTTCGAAAAACTGTTTAAGCGTTCTTGAATAGAACGCGGTTTTTTAATCATATCGCGAAGCTGGATTTCCATCGTTTCCAAAATGGCAATTTTATCGCTTTTTTCTCCCGATATTTTGATAATATTATCCGCGACTTGCGCTAAGATGTCGGCTGCTTCCTGAAAAGTTTCCAAAGTTCTTTCCACACGAGCATTTTCGCCGTACAAATAATAATTAATCAAGGGGTCGGGTTTTAAACCGGTAACAGCAATAATTCGTAAATATAAATCATTGAGCATGTCGATTACGCCTTGAACTTGGCTGATGGGGACACCATATTCACCGAGTGTTGATTCCAAGCTGATGGTGTTCTTCTTTCCCCCTTCCAAGAAGAAAGCATAGGGTTTATCTTTATCACCTAAAGTAACCACTTTAAAATCACCGCTGTAGGAGAAGCGAGCAATATTGGCCTCCGCAAAGGGAATCACATTATTGATATAAACCCGTCTGGTGGAGAATAAGCCCCGGGAAACATTTTGTTTGGCCCGAAAACTAATGTAATACAATCCGGACGGTTTGTCAGTAAGGTCGACTTCCCAAGTAATCATATCTCCTGGGGCCGTCCATTTGTTTCCGCCAATGGCATTGAGTTTAATCTTGACGGTATCAACCGGCACATTGGTGGGGTCGGTGCGATCACCAATCGCATATAGCGTCGGTGAAGTCCGCTCAATGGCGTCTTCGCCTTCAATGCGAATCGGAGCATCTAAAGCCACCACATCGGTATAACCTAAATTACGATATTTAGTCGTGTATTGTTCATAAGTAATTTTCTCTTGGTAAGAAGCAATCCCAATAGCCACAATCGCCATCGATTCCCGAATCGATTTTAAAGTGAGGGTATTGTCACCGGCTTCCAAATAAATTAAATATGGTTCGATGACATAACCGGTGGCATCACGGACAAATGCGGTTCGTTCTTGATTCAAGATTTCTTTTTGACTCGGTTTCATATCATTGTCGGTGGTATCCTGAATGATGGGCCCGGCATTCTTCCAATAACGGGAAAACTTTAGATTGCCTAAATCTTCATATTGCAAGGCATAGGTTTTCGTCGCATCTAAAGGATCAATATTTTCATTGACATATAAGGCACGTTCAATCGGCGCTCCTCCGTCACTTAAGGGGAAATAGCGCAGATAAACATTATACAAGCCGGCTTCTAAAACTCCGGGAATTGTCCATGTGGCATAACCTTCGTCAGTCGTCTTATAGGCTTGAACTTTAACACCTAAATGGTTGGTGATTTCAATGGGCCCAAAGCCATCCGCATGGGCACTCGTCGCCGTCGTTCCTAAAACTTCAATGTTGTTGGCAAGCATCGGTCGTTTAAGAGCCGCAAAATTAAGCGGATAATTATCCAAGGCATCAGCCGGAATCCCTTGTTTTAATTTGAGAAAGTTTTCGTAATCACCACTCGGAATCAATACTTCCGGAGTCCGGGACTGTGAGAGCACATGGTTTTTACTGTAACTCTGAACAATGATGGTTGTGAAGAAAGTAATGAAAATGACGATAAACAGTAAAAGAATCGCCTTTTTCACAACTTTTGGTTGAATCTTGATTTTACGCGCCATACGCTCCACCTCTTTGCAAATGTTTTTTTGTTTGTTGGGAAAATAAGAAAAATTTATGTAAGTATTCTAAACTGTCTTTTAAACCGCCGGCTTTATTTCGTGCTAACCATAGTTCTTCTTGTTGAGCCAAAAAAGCAGTTTCCGCATCCAAAATCTTCTGAACAAAGCTTAGTCGTTCCTTAATCGATAATTCCTCATTGAAGCTTTGATTGAGATATTGAATTAAAAGCACCAACTGAATGGATTGCTTCAGTTCGGAAACAATTAATTGGCCGTCCACCATCTTGGTTTGGGTAAGCGCTTTTGTTTGCAAAGCCAAAAATTGTTCTAACAAAGCATGTTTTGAAGAAGACAAAATTGTTGTTTTTGATCTCTCAAGGAAATATTCAATGGGATTTTTTTCCTTAACTGCAACCGTCGCCCACATGAAATTATGGAAGGTCGTAGTGCCGTTACTTCGGTATTCATTTAAGTAATGATAGTACAAACCTAAATCGATGATTGTATCCGCCATGATATTGGCCTGATCCAAAAACACATATTGATTGAGGTAATCCCTTAATAAAAACTGGGTTCCTTCTTGAACGCGCCAGCTCATTAAGCCGGCCAACACCAAAGGGGCATAGCTGATTGGTAAAAACTGCAGGTGACCGAAATCGCCCCAATCCGTTAAAATGATGCCTTCGCCATTTAAAGTCTTTACTTGTAAACAAGCGTTGGTGATGTTTTCTAACCAGTCGTCTTTTCGTCCTAGGAAACTGCACCAAGAACTTGTTCCCGGGGCGGCTAGGAATTTGATTCCTAAATCATGCAATTTTTGTAAGTGAGCAGAAAAGGGATAATTGCCATCATAGCCCCAGTCAATAAACAGCATATCGGAAGGCAAGCGATGTAGTAGTTCGGGATGATGGATTAAGACATCTCCCCATATTAACGGCGTTTTTTGGTATTTTTTGATTTCCGCATATGCTTTTAATACAAAATCAATATAAACATTGCCAAGACCCTTTTCTTCACAAGCGGTCTTGGAACGACCTTTCCCCAGTTCAAAGGGTTCATCAAAATTCATATTGAAATATTTCGACCGCGCAATACTTAACATATCTCGATATAAAGTTTTAATCAATTCTAAAGATTGGGGGTCGAGGGGATTTAAAGTGCTCGGCGGACGATGCCGTCCCCATAAGAAAATCCCTTCCGGTTGTTCCGCCAAATCTTTAAATTCTTCAGTCGCCAGCCATTTTGCCATATGACCAAAACCGTTTTGGTTCGGCACCAAATCAATGAAATGAGCATTGGCATAGGTTTCCAGTTCTTGATATTCTTCAACGGAAATAAAGCCATCAGCTTCCAAATACTTGGTAAAGGAGGGATAGCCAAAACTGAATCCTTCCACATATAATTCTAAATGATTCATCTTTAACTGACTCATCATGACGATGATATTTTTAAGCGTGGCGAGGGTCGGAACCTTGTTGCGACTGATGTCGAGCATCAAACCTCGAATTTTTAAATCGGGAGCATCATTAATCACAACACAAGGCAAGTTCGGACCTTGATTTACCATCTGCTGAAGCGTTAAAGTTGCATAGAAAACCCCGGCTAACGAAGGGGATCGAATGATGATTAGCGCGGGGGAAACCGTGATTTCGTAGCCTTCAAGGGATAAAGATTCACCTTTTTGGAAAACGACATCCGCTAAATCACGCTTTTTAGCCATCGCACCATAAGGCTTTTCCACCGTATCAACGGGCCCATCAAAGGGATAATCAAAGAAAAAGAAAAGGTCTTTTAAATCCTTGACGGGTTTATGGAAAGCACCATCGCGCCTTTGCATTTGTTTAACAACAGGATAAATCCGAGCCATCTGCTTCTCCTTATGCAAATAAGCAATTTTTACCGATTTTACTTCTTCTCATTATACAATGCCAACCGTTTTTTTTCAAGGTAAAATCCAAAATTAACCTGAAGTTTAAGAAAAAAGCTCCGAAATAAATCGGAGCTCTTTGGTTAAATTTCTTGGGCAGCTTTGGTCCATAGTTGTTTTAAGCGTTCTTTAGCCCTAACTAAAGCGGGAATATCCTCGCTAACTAAGTTTTTATAGGTAAAGAAAACGACGCCTAAATTGTTTTTTAAAGTGTGATTATACTTAAGTTGGTTAATGATTTCTTCCGGGTTGCTCCAGTTGCCTTCCTTTGAATAGCGGTATAAACCCATGCCCATGTACAGCTTAACCTTCGTTTCTTGGGCTGCCCATGACCACCATTTGGCCAGGTCCGCATATTTAACTACTTCATATAAATGACCCTTCGCATCTTCTTTCCAATAGTCAAAATCAAAGTAATTTTGGGGCACAACATAGTCAATCCAGCCTTCTTTCATCCATAGATAAATGTCCGCAAATAAGCCACTATAGCAATTAAAGCAGGAAAAATGATTATCGGACCCTTGCTCCCACGCTGATTCGTTGGGTTCTTTAAACCACTTGGTGTTCGTGCGGTAAATCCCAAACGGACTAATCCCGAATTCAACTTTTTTGGGAAGCTTTGATAATTGCTCATGCATTAATTTAATCAGTAAATTAACTTGATGACGACGATAATCACCCAAGCTTGTAAAGTTAGATGCTTGGAATTGGGCCTGTTCATTTTCATCTTTAATGGCTTCATAGGGATAGAAATAATCATCCATATGGATGGCTTTCACATCATAGTTTTTCGCAATCTCCACTGCGGAATCCGCTACAAAACTGCGGACCTTTGGGCTCGACGGGTCAAGGATTAATTTGCTTTCCACCGTTTCAATTACTAATTCCGGATGCAATCTGGCAAAATTGTTCGGGGCTAAAGTGTTTAAATATTCTTCTTTAGTCTTTTTAAGATCACTTAATTTAAGGGAACAAACGCGGTAGGGATTCATCCACGCATGCACGGTTAATTGGTTTTTCCGACATTGTTCAACAAACCAAGCGAACACATCAAAACCGGGATCCTTGCCTTGTTCACCGCTAATAAAACTGGTCCACGGGTTTAACTTAGATTGATACCAAGCATCATTGGTGGGACGAACTTGGAAAATAATCGTATTAAAGTGGTATTCTTTGGCTTTCGCAATCACCCCCAGTAAATACTCTTGGTACTGAGCAATGGATGTCATTTTCGGAATATCGATGTTATTGACGGTGGAAAACCAAAAACCGCGCAGTTCTTGCTTCTTTTCTTGGTAAACAGCCGGAATCAAAACCTTTTCCTGACTTTGATAATAGGTAATATAACCTTCTTGATTAAAACGTTTAATGGCTTGCATATAATTCCTCCAAAATGGTAATGGTTTTTGTATCGGCATTCAGTTCGACTTGAAGGCCAATCGGTAAATTGAGAAAGGGATAATTGTGACCGCTGGCAAAATTTTTAACTACCGGCACGCCCAAGGGTTTAAAGTATTGATCAATCAGTTCATTAACATCCCAAACGGAGGGATCTTTCGGTTCACAGCCGGTAAAATACCCAAACACAAAACCAACTGCTTCCCGAAGCTTACCGCTTAAGCGTAAACTGGCGAAAAAACGATCCAAGCGATACGGAGCTTCATCGACATCTTCAATCAAAACAATTTTGTTTTTAAAAGGGATGTCCCAAGCTGTTCCTTGTAAAGCGGCAATCAAACTTAAATTGCCACCCACTAAAACACCGGAAGAAAGGCCCGGGTTAAGCGTGATTGCATCATCATGGGGATTTTTTAAAACGCGTCCAAGTTGCGGTGAAAACAACATGTGGGCAAAATCATCCAAGGATGAAGCATCAAACGATGGACTGCCTAAATAAATCCCTACCGCCCCATGCATCATCGGTAAGCCGGTTTGTTGGTAAATGGCATTGATTAAAACGGTAATATCACTAAAACCGATTAATAATTTCGGGTGTTGTTTTATTAATTCATAATCCAGTTTATCAACTAAGCGCGAACAACCATAGCCCCCTTTCAAACAAAGGATGGCTTTTACTTCCTCATCTAAAAACATTTCATGAAGGTCGCTAGTTCTTAGTTCGTCACTCCCGGCTAAATAACCATAGCGAGCAAAACAAGTCTTACCATATTTGAAAGATAAATTTAAGGCTTTAAGCCGCTCTTCCATTAATAATAAGCGCGGGCTACCGGGATCCATCAAGGAGGCCGGGCAAATAATCCCGATGGTGTCGCCCGGTTGTAAACGATGCAAGTACATTAAAAACCATCCATTTTTGTAAACTTTTGATAGTTTTTCACATTAAAACATTGGGCATGCTTAAACTTGCCCAGGCAACCGCGCACCACCGTCAAATGGGTATAATAATCAAAGTACCTAAAGGAAGGACTGTTCATAATAAACCAGTGTTGGGAAATGGCTTCTTTCCACAGTTCATAACCATCCGTACAGTTAACAAAAAGATAGGGTTCAAAACCTTCACGGTCTTCCCAATTTTCCGAAAAATAGACCGGAGCCCAGTGCGGCGTTCCCGTAATCTTATCACCCATATCCAAAGCCGCCCAAAAAGCGGCCTCAACAACAATTTTGTGAGTCAAAGCATGGTCTTTATGCATGGATTTTTCCCAATGCGTAAAAAGGTAATGGGGGCGATATTGGCGAATTAAATTGGCGACTTGCACTCTAACTTCATCATTATCGGGTAGTTCACCATCGGGATAGTCAAGGACAATGGCTTCCCCCTTTAACATCTTGGCAAATTCCTGCGCTTCTTTTACTTTTTGCTTCCGGTAATCAGCCACGCTTAGATGCTTGGGATTACCGCGTTCTCCGGCCGTTAAAGCGACCGTAATGATTTTATCGCCTTTTAAACTTTGATGGGCTAGAACACAACCCGTGCTTAATTCCGCATCCCCAACATGGGCACCAATTGACATCAAGGTTTTCATCAATGTAACTCCTTTCTTAACACGGCAAATGATTGGACAATCCTCATCCCGGCATAAAGATAAATTTCACGAGCTTTATTATCCGCACCCGTGAAGAGCGTCATAAAGGTCGCACCGTTGTCTTTTGAACATTGGCACAGCATGCAAAATAAGGATTTACCCAAGCCATGACCTTGGGTTTTCGGATGAACGCCAATCCCCCCTAAATAACCACGACCGCTTGCTTGTGTAATAACCGGTCCCGTCCAGCCCAGAATTTCACCCTCCTTTTGTACAATCAACATCGGGTCAGGTTTAGCTTTGGCTAGATTGTTCTTGACAACTTCTCGCCAACCCTCGTTTTTAAGGGCATCGAACAGTTCATCAAAGCCATAATGAAGCTTGGGGTCATAATAAGTAATCGTATAGCCATCGGCTTCATTTTTAGCTATTCGGCTTTTCACATCCTCCGATAAGCGAAACTTCTTTAAATCTAAATGGTAAGCATCAAGCTGCCCGTTGGTATTATAACCATTGGCCATCATTAAGAAATAATAAGGGGTATTATAGGGAATGGCCGGAGCTCCCGGATGTTCATGGTGATCATAACCCGGAACCAACCATTCTAAATTAATCGGATTGAAAAAGAGATTGCGAACAAAGGTTTTCCCTTGGGACTTAAGGTAAGCTTCCAAAGTTAATAAAAGTTTAGTGCCCAGTCCTTGGCGTTGATAACGGTAATCAACGGCCACACAAACAATGTAGCCCGGAGTTAAAGCCGGGTCCTTCCCCTGATTGTTAATGCTTGCACAAGCAAAACCAACGACTTGAGCTTTTTTAAGTGCCACAAAGGCTCCCTCATAACGAAAAAAGGGATTATTAATAAATTTATCGGTAAAACTGTCCATCGTAAATGCTGCATAAATGCTCTCACCCGCGACACTCTCGTTCCACAGTGCAACAACATCCGCCATCATTTTATATTCAAAAGCTTTAATTTCCACCATGTTTAACTCCTTGAAAATGACTTAAAATAAAATTTCCCACCTTCGCCCGGAAGGGAATCAGTTTCACATTATCCCGTGTCGGATGGACTCGATTAGATAACATACAAAAGGCAATCCGGTTTTTGCGATCAATAAAGATATTCGTACCGGTAAAACCGGTATGTAAAATGGTTTGGTCGCTGACTAAATCACCGGCCGAACAAAAGTTACCGCGGACAATCCACCCTAAACCCCGAGCATCGCTATCTAAAGAGACTCCCGTCGCAACTTCCACTTGCTTACGGAAAAGTAAGTCGATGGTCGGTTTTGATAAAATTACTTTCCCTTGGTATTTTCCCTCATTTAAAATCATCCCCATGAAATGAGCTAAATCCGCAACAGTGGAAAAAACCCCGGCATGGCCGGCCACACCACCTAAAATATAAGCTTTTTCGTCATGAACATGACCGCGGACATAACCTTGATAAATATTGTCCTGCCGTAATTCCGTTGGCGCACAGCGGTTTTTATCAAGCGGATTATAACAAGTATCGACCATGCCCAAGGGTTCAAAAACATGCAAACGGGCAAATTCATCTAATGATAACCCCGAGATGCTTTCCACAATCATTCCCAACAAAATAAAACCAATGTCGGAGTAAACAATTTTCTCGTTTTTTGGATAAATCGGGTCACAAGCAAACACTTTATCCAGCGCTTCTTCCCGACTGGCTAATTGTGAAGCTTTAGGAAGATCGGCTTGAAGGCCGGAAGTGTGGGTTAACAAATCCCAAACGACGATGTCCTGATGGCGAAATCGTGGTAAGTATTTCACAACTTGGTCGTAAAGCCGCAGTTTTCCTTGTTCCAATAGTTTCATAATACAGGTCGTTGTGCTGATAACTTTGCTGACTGAAGCTAAGTCGTAAATCGTTTCCAAATTATTGTCTTCCGGTTGAGGAAATAAACTTCGTTTTCCTAAACTGCCGAAATAAACTTGGTCGGCAATTAAACAATAATTGACACCGGGAAAAACCCCGTCCTTAATAGCATCTTCTAATAAAGCATTTAGTTTATTAATCATGATTTTACCTCAAATTGATGAATATGACGATGATAGCGTTGATAGAAATTACGATAACAGATTTTTTCGATTTCTGTTTCTTGGTAGCCACGCTCCCGCATTTTGCTAAGTAAGTTTTTAGTTTGGGAAGCATCCGGCAAATCTATTAAATTGGCATTCGGAAATTCGCTTAAATAATCCATAAAGTCAAAACCGAACATAATATGATCGATATCCATGATGTCGATGGCGGCTTCCAAGTGATTAAGCAAATGATCAAGATTTTGTTCTTGTTTGTTTGGTGAAACAAAATTATTCGCTAAGGTTAGGCCAAATAAACCATCCACACTCCGCAAGGCTTTTAACTGCTCATCGCTTAAATTGCGCCGGTGCTCGCACAAACTTTTCACATTTCCATGGGAAAAGATGATGTTTTTTTGCGTATAGTTAAGGACATCATAAAAACTTTTTTCATTGAGGTGAGCCACATCAATAATCATATCGAGCTCTTCCATCATGGAAAGTAAGGTTTTCCCTTCCGGCATGAGACCACGGTTTTTATCCCCGGCCACCCCTGTCGCGTACTGGTTTTCTTCGTTCCAAGTGAGCATTGCATGGCGAATTCCTAAATCATACACTTTTTTAAGGTCGGTAGCCTTTGGTAAATTGCGCAGTCCTTCCAGTCCCAACAGCACTTGAAAATCAGGAAGCAAGTGAATATCAATTTCTCCAAGAGCAATTTCAATGGACTCCACAAGATCAAAATCATCGGGGGAATACATCGTCCAAATAGCTCCCTTGATATCAGAAATTCGTAGTTGCGGGGCATGGTAAAGGGCAAAACGGTTTACTTTTCCTTCCTTTTTTTTAGTATATAAATCATAGAGTAAATCACTATGAACATCAAAGATTTTCATGTTAGCCTCCAAAAACACATGTGGAAACAAGCTGGTCTAAGGACTCTTTTTCAATCACCACTTTAATTTGATCGTCTTTAATAAAGACGACTTCTCCTCTTGTTAAACCGTTATAGTTCATCGACATCGAATAACAATAAGCACCGGTTGCAAAAACAATAATCGTATCACCTTCTTCTACTTGTTCTAATACCACATCTTTCGCAATCACATCGCCTGATTCACAACATTTTCCCACAATATCATAAGAAAGGGCTTGATTGGATAAAGGCTGATTAAAGCGGTTGGCAACACCGACCGTATATTTAGCTTGATAGAGGGCTGGGCGAATATTGTCCGCCATCCCCCCATCAATGAACACATAATTCTTATGCCCGAAGGTTTGTTTGGTGCCGCCACAACGGTAGAGGGTAAAACCGGAATCACCGACCAAACTGCGTCCCGGTTCAATCATTAAAGTTCTTAAAGCCAGTCCCTTTTCCTTAACACCTTTTTCAACGGTTTTAACAATTTTTGTAAGCATTTCGGGAAGCTTGATTTCTTTGTCTTTTGGTAAATACTTAATCCCGAAGCCCCCACCTAAATTAAGAGTGTTTAGCACCATCTTCGTCTCTTCTTGAAACTTCGCCATAAAATTAAGCATCGTTTGCGCACTTTTCACAAAAGAAGAGGGCGTATTAATCTGCGAACCGATATGAGCATGAAAGCCTAGGAGTTTGACATTCCTAGACTCTTGATATAATTTTGCTAAGCTATGCATTTTATCCCAATCGTAAATCGATTCCCCGAACTTAGACGACAACAAAGCTGTTTCAATATAAGCATGGGTATGGGCGGAAATCCCGGGATTAACCCGAAACAAGGTTTTGATTGGGTAATCTACTGCTTCCGCAAAAGTCATCAAGCGCTTTAATTCATTAAGATTATCCACAACGATTAAACCAACTCTTTCCTTAATAGCCGTTTGCAATTCCTCATCGCTTTTATTATTGCCATGAAAAACGACTTTGGCCAGCGGAAAACCACTTTTTTTAATCAAATATAAATCCCCCAAGGACACGGCATCAATGCCGAAGCCGGCTTTTTCAAGCATTTGGCATAAATAGGGTGCTAAAAAAGCTTTGGAAGCATAAATCGTTTCACAAAAAAATTGTTTACTTGTAAAATGAGTGCGAAACTGACTAATTTTATGCTCAATTCCCGCTTCATCATAGACATATAAGGGCGTCGGATGATCCTTCACAAGTTCGCTTAAACGGATGTTGCCAAGATATAATTCATTGTTTACTTCTCTCATTGCATAGGTTTTCATTGCTGGGCCAATAAATTATCTAATAAATTAAATAATTGCTCCTTTCCTGTGATTTCATGAAGTTGCTTTCGAAAATCTTTACTGTGATTAATGCCCTTCACATACCATGCGGCTAAACTGCGCATTTCCAAAAGGGCTTGGTGAAGCGGTTTAATGCTTAACAAGCGGTCGAAATGATGTTTACACATCTTAACTTTTTCAAACGGTGTTGGTGGTGGCGGGATTGGTAAACCTTTTAAATAATGTGCCAAATCGCGAATTAACCACGGATTTCCTAAACTGCCGCGCCCGACCATAATCATATCCACTTTTGTTTCTTCAAGCATCGTGTGCGCATCTTCCACGGACTTAATATCACCATTCCCGATAACAGGAATCGTGACTGCCTCTTTAACAGCTTTAATATAATCAAGCCTAACTTTTCCGGCATACATATCGGACTGCGTCCGACCATGAATGGTAATAAATGACGCTCCCGCTCGTTCAATGGCTTGCGCATTGGCAACGGCATTAATCGTTTGGTGGCTTATCCCCGCCCGCATTTTGACACTAACCGGTTTTTGAACATGCTTGACAATTTCTCGCACTAAAGTTTCTATCCGTTTAGGGTCGGACAATAAAAAGCATCCGCCCTCGGCTTTTAAGACCTTGCGCACCGGACAACCCATGTTGATATCGATGATGTCGGCCGTCGTTTGTTGGTCAATCATCATCGCCGCTTTAACCATCGCCTCTAAATCACCACCAAAAATCTGGATAGCAAGCGGGTGTTCCGCTTCATCAATAGCCGTTAATTCCCAGGTTTTGGCGCTTTCATAGACTAAACCTTTGGCACTGACCATTTCCGAAAAGACCAAATCCGCGCCCCATTCTTTCATAATACTGCGATAAGCAAGGTTGGTATAGCCGGCTAAAGGCGCTAAAGCGAGTTTTCCCTTAATCGCTAAGTTCTCCATTTTTTTATCCTTTTTCTCATTTTACACTCTGTGATATTATACCATAAGAAAGAGCGTTTTTTAAAGAATTTTGCGAAAAGAAGGAAAAAAGAAAGGTGCTGAAAATAAATAGCGTTGACACTTTCATTGATTATGGTAAAATATAATTGGGGTATTGGGCGGTTTAATCCGTTCATTAGTCTGATACTATTATTAGTAGGAGGTAAATATGAAGAAAATCTTTCTGTTTCTATCCTTATTTTTGGTCGGAACTTTCTTAGTTGGATGCTTCGAACCCAAAAATATTGTATCTTCCATTGAAGTCGTTGGTGAAGCAACCGAGTTTGAACAAGGTTTCCAACTTTCTGACTTAAATGTGAAAGTGACGATGTCGGATGGAACTTATAGCTTAGTTCCATTAAATGAAAGTATGGTTAGTTCCGAAGATTTAGCCAAATTTCAAACTGAAGGAACTCATACCATTTCTGTCAATTATTTAAATGAAGTCACCACCTTTACCATTTCCATTACCGGTGAAAAAGGTGATCCGGGGGCTGATGGGCGTGAGGTATTGCTTCGTGTTGACAACGATCATATCCAATGGCAATACGAAGGCGATAAAACATGGACCAACTTAATAGCTCTATCAGCTTTAATGGGTACTAAAGGGGCGGACGGAAAAGCGACCACCTTTAGAGTCGACAGCGGCTATATTCAATGGCAGTATGTCGGCGATAAGACTTGGACGAACTTAATGGCAACCGCTGATTTAGTTGGTCTAACCGGAGCCAAAGGAGCCGACGGAGCTAAGGGTGCGGACGGAGCCAAAGGAGCCGACGGAAAACAAGTCACCTTCCAAGTTACCGCTGAATACATTCAATGGCAATATGTCGGTGATACCACTTGGAACAATTTAATCGCTTTAAGTGCTTTAAAAGGTTCAGCCGGTGCTAATGGTGCCGATGGTGTAACACCAACAATTGCGGTTTCCGATGATGGTTATTGGCTTATTAACGGTGTTAAAACCAACTATAAAGCCAGCGCCGAAACCGCAGCGCCGGTCCTTCTCAATGTTACTTTTGACCCTGTAGGCGGAACCCTTCCGGAAGGAACATCGGCAGTCCTTAAAAATGTGGAAAAAGGCTCGACAATTGCTTTACCAACCCCAACCAAAGATGGCTTTATCTTTGATGGCTGGTGGACGGGAAATACCGTTAACGATGGCAAATTCGCCAACTCCACAACTGTTACTAAGGATATGACGCTTTATGCAAGATGGCTTATGGACTATGTGCCAATTAAAACCTTCTTCAATATTCTTGATACTACCAACTTCACGGCCAAAAACAAAATCGTTGCCAACATTGTTGCTGGTAATGTGGTCACTAAAATTGAACACACCCACAACTTCAAAGTTCGTGAAGAAGGCGGTTTTATTTACACTTATGAACACATCCTTGGTCAAACTTACCAAGATAATGTTTTGATTCCAAATAAAGGTTATTTCAATGAAGAATTTGCGGCCTACAAAAAGGAATTTGTCGCTTTTATGTTCCGCGATGAAGCCAACAACCCTTGGGATTTCATTGTTCAGATGGAGCATTATCAACCGACATTCCCAATGGATTTTATCAACCCAGAGAAGTTTGAAAAACGCGAAGGCGTTAATATTTACGATTATCCGTTATCACAAAAAGAATTAAAAATAATTATTCAAAATATGGAAATGGGTGACGATTTGACTGTAAAATCCGCTCTTTGCCATTTAGATCTTGATGCCTATAAGTTAGTTGTTACTCTAGAGACGGAAGAACTAAGGGCCGATGATGTGAAGGAAATCACAAATGTTGTCGCTGAATTCATTCTTTCCGATCCGGGCCAAACAATCTTTGAAATTCCAATAGCTGATGCGAAACTTTCCGTTCTAGCATTAGTTGATGAAGAAGTGGCCAATCGTGAAGAAATCAACTTTGCGAAGCCGGAATCAATCACCGCCTTTAATGCCTATGTTGATACCGTTAAAACTAAAATTAATTCGGCTGACTCATTAATAACGTTAATCGGTTTAGTGAATACATTGATTCCAAACATCGCTACCTTCCAGTTTGAAGTTGATGCTTTTGCTCAAGATAAATTCAACCGCATTGCCGAGATGACTAACTATTTTGAAGGGAAAGTGCTCACAGCAACGGCGGACAGCATTGTGGCGATGACTGCTATTTACAACACCGATGTTGCCAACATGAAATCCACTATTAATATCACACAAATGGAAAATGTTTTTGATGCTTATTTTGGTCGCATTAATGATGCTTTCGTTTTTGATGAACTCAAGATTGTCTTAAATCGAGAAAAGACTTATCACCTTAATTGGTTGTCTGTGTCCTTTGGGCAAATGTTGAATCCTTACTTAAGCTCAACAAAGGATCAAGAACGCCTAAACGATACTATCCATCAATACTCAACAGCAATTGAATCAGCAACAACAGTTGAAGAAATAAGCACTCTTTATAACCAAGCGATTGAAGCTCTTAAAACTCTATCTTTGTCTTGGCAAGATCGAGTAACGGAATTGCCACAACGATTAATTCAAAATTTAGATTATTTAATCGATTTTGTTAGACCGTTTGTTGGCGAGAATGAAGATTTTGAAGCTCAAGTATTGGCATTAGCCGATTCAATTAATGCTCAAAATGATCCGGTTAAGATGGTTGAGGCCTATATTAATAGTTCTAAGCAACTTAACATAATCGTTAAACAAATAGCAATTGACCGTCTAACAGCCAAAAAAGAGCAACTTGCACCAATTATTACTGATAATGATTATAATCATTTAATCCTCATATACAACGAAGCTCTTGAAATAATCAATGATGCTCCAAATGTTGTGATAATAATGAACATTGTCCAGCACTTTGAAGCTGAAGCCGAAGATTTTCAAATTGATCCCGTTAAAGAAAGCATCATTTTTAGAGTCGACCTTTATACGAGATTACTTGCAAGTCGGGTGCGCGTGGCGACTGCTGACAGCATCGTTGCGATGCAAGCGATTTTTGACGAACACATTCCTCTTATTAAAGCCAGCACAACAATTGAACAATTGGGTGAGCGTTACAACACCGCTTACCGTGCTTTAGTCGGAGCTTTTGTTCAAGATCCGGATAAACAACTATTGTGGACAACCATCTATGAAGTTCAATTAAAGATGGTTAACTTGACCGATTATCTTGGCAATTTGCTTTCAGCCACTATTATGGACCAAGTTCAGGATTTGTATAACGAATATATCGAAAAACTGAATAACGCCCTAACGCTTTCAGAAGTAGATCCTCTTTATAACGAATGGTATACTAAATTACAATTGCTTGATTTGACTGCCGGTGTTTATCCGTTAAACGAAATGAAGGCTACTATTCTTCAAAATGGGGATAATATTCGTCAAATCATCATTAGTTTTGTTAAGCCGCTTCCAGAGAATTTCATAACTGATTATGTTGCTTTCGAAACTTTTGTACAAACAACAAGCAATGTTCTTGAATTATATAATATGACTAAACCTTATCTAGCAAACCTAGAAGCAACAGCTCTTGAAGGTTACCGTGGTCATGCTTTAGCTGTATTATTAGAGAATTACGATATGTTGTCGGCAACTCTTTATGATTCGGATCTTTCATATTTAGAATATCGTTACAATTGGTCAGTTGACGGAATTAATATTTCTAGTAAATTAGAACACATAGATCATTACTTGAATAGCTTTGTTAGAAACTACGAAGATTATCCACGAGATCCTTTGAGGTTAGCAAAATATAATAGTTCAATTGGATTACAAATTCATTATGAAACGCTTGTACAAACAGCAACCGATGATTCGGTTACCGATTTAGCAGCCCTACTTCCAACTCTCCTCAATAATATTCAAAATGCGGAAAACGTAGAAGCTGTCAATGCTGCTTTAGAAAATGCTATAGTAGCTTTAGATAATGCTTATGTAGCAGATCCTAATAAAGTCGCCTTAGTAAATTCTAAAGAAGACGCTTACATTTTGTTATGTGGTTATGTGACATTCATGCAAGTATTTATCCCTGACTGGGTAATTCATCATCAAATGTGGGATTTGTGCCATGATTATTGTGATGATATCGAACAAGCTTCTTCAACCGAACAAGTGCGAACACTAGCGGATGAAGCCCTTGTACAATTGAAAGCTCTTGAAGTTTTGGATGATGAGGCTGTTAATGATTTCCGCGTTGAAATTTTGAACTTGATTGCTGATGAATATAATGAAGTCAATGAACCAACGGCAGATCAAACCAACGCTTATAATGATTATCGTGACCAAATCACGGCTGCTACTCATCCTTATACCATGGATACACTAGCTAATGAACTTTATGATATTTTATTCTCTTAAGATTACTCAGACTTTAGAACCGGTTTTCCGGTTCTTTTTTTTTGACAATTCTTCGCTTTTGGTATATACTTTCCTTAAGGCAGGTAAAATGAGATGAATAAAAATGTACGCATATTGATGGTCGGAGCCGGAGCAATTGGTGGCAGCACCGCAGCCTTTATCGCTTTGGCAGGTTATGATATCACGATTGTTGCCAATCGGGAAGAAGTTGCTGAACAAATAAGAACCAAGGGGCTTAATATTTCCGGTGTTTTAGGCACTCATGAAGTTATTATGAAAGCTGTTGCGAAAATACCGGAGCTAAAAGGTTTATTTGATATTGTTTTTATTGCCACCAAAGCCTATGATATGCCCAAAGTGGCCCGGAAGTTATTGCCCTTCATCCATGATAAATCTTTAGTGGTTGCCATGCAAAACGGTATTTGTACGGATGATTTAGCTGCGATTGTCGGTTCCAATCGAACCATCGGCTGCGTTATCGGTTATGGAGCAAGCATGATTGAACGAGGAAGTTTGTTAGTTACCAGCTATGGTGAATTCATCATCGGCGGAATTGACAAAGACCACAAACCGCATTTAAGCACCATCCAAGAAATACTGAATAATGTCTTCCCAACCCAAATCTCCGATCATATTTTTGAAGAACTTTATTCAAAGTTAATCATTAATTCCTGCATTACCTCCTTGGGGGCGGTTTGCGGTTTGAAACTTGGGAAAATGTTGAAAATAAAAAAAGCCCGCGCCATTTTCATGGGCATTATCAAAGAAGCCATGAATGTCGCTAAGGGCTTAAAGATTAATGTTCCCCCCTATGCCGGAAAACTGAATTATTATAAACTGATTGATGATAAAACAGCATGGAGTCGGTTTAAAGCCAATTTGATTATTACCGTGGTCGGTCACAAATACCGCCATTTAAAGTCTTCCAGTCTCCAATCCTTAGAACGCGGACAACTAACGGAAATTGATTACTTCAACGGTTATATTGTAAGAAAGGCCGATGAAATCGGGATTGATGTTCCGATTAATCGGCAATTAGTAGCCATGATTAAAAAGATTGAAGCCAAACAACTGCCTATTCAATTAAGCAATTTAGACGATGTGCAAATATGAAAACAAGAGCAACATAGATTGAACTATGATTGCTCTTTTTTTATTGATGCTGATATTGAAGTTGATATAGTTTATAATATTGACCACGTTTTTTCAACAACTCTTGGTGATTGCCTTCTTCCACAATCTCACCTTTTTGCAGGACAATAATTTTGTCCGCATGCTGAATGGTTGATAAGCGATGCGCTACCACCAACATTGTTCCGACATTCATCATTTTTGCTAAGGAATCTTGAATGAGAACTTCCGTTTCCGTATCAATGTTCGCTGTTGCTTCATCAAGAATCATCACTTTGGGTTGATGAGCCATGGTTCTCGCAAAGGATAATAATTGCCTTTGCCCGGCTGAAAAATTGTTTCCTCGTTCTCTAACTTCTTCTTGATAAGCATTGGGCAGGCTGTTAATAAATTTGTCAGCATTAACATATTCACAGGCTTGTTTAACATCATCATCGGTAATGCTGTCTTCCCGCATTTTGATATTTGAGTTAATGGTCCCACTGAACAAGAAGACATCTTGCAACATTTGTCCAATTTGGGAACGGAGTGAAGCAATTTTAATTTTTCGAATATCAATACCATCAATTAGGATTTGGCCTTTTTGAATATCGTAATTGCGAACAATTAAGGAAAGAATCGTGGTTTTGCCGCTGCCGGTCGCCCCCACAAATGCCACGGTTTCATTGGCTTTGATTTTAAAAGAGACATCTTTTAAGACCCATTCATCGGGAAGATAAGAAAACCAAACATTTTTAAACTCAATCTCGCCCTTGACATCGCTTAGTTCGATGGCGTCGGGAGCATCAACGATTTCCGGTTGTTGATCCAAAACCGCAAAGATTTTTTCGGAGGCCGCAAATGCCGACTGCAAAATGTTGAATTGTTCCGCTAATTGTTGAATCGGGTTGAACAAACGATCGATGTACTGATGAAAGATAATAATAACTTCAAAGGTAAGGCCGGCTTGCAGGATAACATTATTGCTACCAAACCAAAGAATTAACATCACGGTCGCAATGTAAAGAACATAGATGGAGGGCCGGAAAATCCCAAAAATAAAGATTTGTTTTAAAGAGCTCTTTTTTAATTGCTTGTTCTTCTCTTGAAATTCTTGGAGTTTCTTGGCTTCCTGGTTGAAAACTTGGGTTATTTTCATTCCTGAAATATTTTCCGACAAAAACGCATTGACATTGGCGATATTACTGCGAACTTCGCGGTAAGCTTCCCGGGAATATTTTCGGAAAACAAACGAAATAATGACAATCAAAGGGCAGACGGCCAACACATATAAACTTAAACTTGTGTCCACAAAGAACATCGCCACCAAAACCCCGATAATGGTGAACGAATCTTTCAGTAAATTGATAACGACACTCGTATACATTTCATTTAAGGTATTCGTATCGTTAGTGACGCGGGTGACAAATTTGCCAACGGGAACACTGTTAATTTGTGCAATCGAGTATTTTTCAATATGGGTAAAGACTTGTTCACGCACTTCATAAATAATCTTTTGGCCGGCTTTTTGTAAAGTCATCGCTTGGTAGAACTGAATAATGAACATCACCACTAACAAGCAACCATAGATAACAACAATCCCAATAATCTGTTGAAAATCGATATTATCACGACCTAAGATTTTCGACACTAAGCCAAGCAATAAGGGGAGAACCAAATCGATACCAACCGCAAAAACCATTAAAAGAACGGCAATGGCGAAAGCTTTTTTATGGTTTTTCGCATAAGATATCAAGCGCTTGATGATTTTTTTATCGGTCAAATTGACTTTTGTTACTTCTTCATCCATCAATCTCACCTCCAACTTCATCCTCCAGTTTTTGTAAATCAACCATTTGTTTATAAAGAACACTTGTTTGCAAGAGTTCAGCATGGGAGCCAAAACCAACAAGCTTGCCCTCATCGAGTAAAATAATTTTATCCATCGATTGGATGGTCGAAATGCGGTGGGCAATTAAAATCGTTGTTTTCCCTTGGCGAATTTTATGAATATTGTTTAAGATGATTTCTTCGGTTTTCGTATCCACAGCGGAAACCGAATCATCTAAAATAAGAATCGGGGCATCTTTCATTAGGGCTCTGGCAATCGCCGTCCGTTGTTTTTGGCCACCGGAAATAGTAACACCCCGTTCTCCTAAAACGGTTTGATAGCCATCTTTAAATTCACGAACATTACCATCCAAATCAGCCATCTTGGCCGCCTGTTGGATTTTTTCAACATCTTTTTCTTGGAAAGCAAAGTTGATATTATTTTCAATCGTATCGGAAAATAAGAAGTTATCTTGCGGGACATAGGCAATGGCATCCCGAACTTTAGTAATCGGTAAGCGCATAATGTCAATACCATCTAAGAGAATCCTGTTAGGTTCAAGATTATATAAGCGCAACAGTAAATCCACCAAAGTGGTTTTCCCACAACCCGTGCGGCCGATAATCCCGATTTTTTCACCGGCTTCAATGGTTAAGGAAATATTTTCCAAAACGAGTTTATTTGTTTGGGGATATTTAAATGATAAATTATTAAAGGTGATGGCGCCGGTAATTGCTTCTATTTGGTAGGGGTAGCTATCCTTAATGTCAATTTCTTCGTTTAACAAGCCATCAATGCGTTGCAAGGAGGCTTGGGCTTGACTTCGTAAATTGATGAGTTGAGCAATGGCCATCATCGGCCAAGTTAAGGTGCCAAAATAAGAAATATATTTCGTTAAATCGCCAACCGTAAACATGAGATTTTGATTGACTTGCGATTGATATACTAAATAACCACCATAAGCCATAATAATCACAATAATGGAAGCAATCAAGCCGCCAATTAATGTATGCAATAAAACGCCCGCTTTCACAAACTCCATATTGCGGTCGTAATTTTCTTTGTTAATCTTTGTAAAGGCCATTAATTCTTTGGCTTCTTTCACAAACGCCTTGACAACGGAAATCCCGGAAATCGATTCTTGGGTAAAGTCCGCCATGTTCGCAAAGGCTTTTTGGCGTAAGGCAAATTTCTTGCTCATATACTTGCCAATAATCCGACTGGATAAAGCTAAAAGAAGCAAGGGAATCGATGATATTAAGGTTAGGACGATATCCATGCGCCACATCTTTACAAAGGCTAAAACACCCAAAAATATAGCATCGATTAACATCACCGTCCCTTGACCGAAAGTGGCCCGAATGGTTTGCAAATCATTCGTATAAAGGGCCATTAAAGCACCGGTTTTATGATGTTGATAATAGGTTTGCGATAATTTTAAGGAATGGGCAAACATCCGTTTTCGTAAATCGGTCTCAATGCGAATCCCGTTACCAAAAATGCAAATGCGCCATAAAAACCGCCCCACAAACATGATGCTCACAATTATCATCAGTTCTTTCATAAAATCGCTTAACTGAGCCTTCGTCAAGGTTTGATAACGCAAACCGTCAATAATGAGGCCAATAATGTTGGGGATATTTAGTTGATAGATGTCAACCGCAATCAGGGCCGCAATCCCAACAATAAAATAGAAGCTGTACTTCCAATAATAACGATTGATGTTTCTTCCAAAAATCATATTAAACCTCATTCTTAATAGAAAAAATTATACCATAATTTTATGTTTTGGTAAAGTTATTTTGCATATTTGCAATTATAATTCCCAGCCCATTTACTTCAACCAATATTTATCATCTTTTGTTTTTCCAATATTATTGATATAATGATAATAACTTAAAGGAGTTATTTATGGAAAAACAACAAGGATCATTTGCCTTTACCAAAACTAGTTATTCTGACTTGGATGTTTACACTCTTGGCCTTGATGAAAAAATCAATTTTGGGATTATTCATGCGGGCAGCCATTCGCTGCTTTTTTATCCGTTTGCACAAATCAGCCAAGTATGGGAAAAATGTTCCGATGCTCTAAAAAGCGATGAAAACTTAAAATATGTTTTATTAGCTCCCGATGATATCTTAACTAAAGAATTGGTGCATTTTATTACCAAGGATTATCCGCAGGTTGTTTTTTTAAGCGATGCCGACACCATCCACCGTTATCAACTGTTATTTCCTCATCTATCGTATCAGCTTGTGAAAAAAGATGATATTCTAGCTCTCAGTCCTAACCATCAACTTAAATTTATCTTTACCCCGTTTATCGCTCAATTTAATTCATTCATTGTTTTTGATTTAAAAGCCAATATCTTAATCAGCAACCTGCTTTTTTCCAATCCGAACAATAACCTAAACAATGCCCAAAAAGCCTTGCTGGCTTTCCATGAACAACGCATTCCCAGCAGTGATTTTTTGCGTCCATTAATGAAAAATGTCCAAAAATTAAAACCCCAGCTAATTATTCCCTATTATGGTGAACCCCTATCCAACCAACAAATTCCCGCTACGATTACTCTCTTAGCCAATTTCGTTTTTTACAACTCCACTTATCTTGTAAAAAGGGTGAGTGGCAAACGCCGGATTTTTAACTACCTTAATCTTGGCAATCAAATCTTGATTCAATTAAAAAACTTGTACGGTGAAGCGGAAGTTAGTGCTGTTTTTCAAGGAACGGACATTGAAATTGATCCAACCTCAATGGAAATTACTAAAGCCCCAACCAGCAATGAGCAACTTTGGCACAATTTATTCAGTATCATTCTTGATAAAAAAGGTCCCGCTTGGTTAGCGGTTTTAGAAAAAACCGTCAACAAACTGAATAGTTTGTACAATATTAAAAAACCTAATGTCTATCGATCTTTGCTTGTTTCTTCCAAATTTAAAGCCCTCGAACTGCAAAGTCAGTTTTCCTCATTACAGGAAAGTTATAATGAAGTTACGGACCAATTAAGTCGTTGTCCGCTGACTAAAGCCTTCAATGAAATGTTCTTAAGAAATTTGTTACGCAAAAAAATCAATGACATCATCGAAACTAATTCTGAAGACGATTGGGTACTGCTGTTTATTGATATTGATAATATCCGCAAATTAAATCTCATCCACTCCAAAGAAATCGGTGATGAAACAATTCGCAATTTATATTATTTATTAAACCAAGTTAAAGAAGACCAGCAAGATATATTTAAGCGCAATGGTCCCGGCTTTGTTTTGCTCTGCCCGCAATATGATTATGCGAAAAGTTTAAAGCTTGCTGAAAAAATCCGCAATGCAGTGGAAACCAGCGATACTTTCATCGAAAGAATAACCGTCAGTGTCGCTATTGTTCGCTTACACGAATTTCCTCCCGACCAAAGAAAAACCCTTGACATGGCCGATTTATGGTTTGAACGGGGCGAAACAAGAATTAAACTAGCCCCATCATTAGGGTTTAACCACATCATTGATGAACGCATTAAAGGCTCTGTTTTATCCATTGGTAAAATCCTCATTGTTGATACCGACGAAATCATTCATAATATCTTGGAATTAGCCTTAAATAGTATTAATTATGAAGTTGTTATTGCGAAAAACGGCATGCACGCTTTAGAAATAGCCCAAACACAAATCATCGATTTAATTATTTGCGAAAAAAACATTCCTAAATTAGATGGTTTTCAAATCAAAAGTCGGCTTAACCTCAGTCTAGAAACCCAAACAATTCCTTTCATTTTGACAACTTTTAATAAAAACAAAGAAATTGTCGTTTCCGCAAACCAATTAGGCATCGATATTATTCTTACCAAGCCCCTAATTGTGGAAGAGGTTTTAGGATTGGTGAGTCGTTTAACAGCTCAAAAGGTGCGCTTATGATTTCTTTACAGTTAATTTTAGCCATCCTTTGGCTCATGTTATTGTTGGCCCTAGCCATTATTTTACTCATTTTTGCTAACAAAATAAAACTGCGCTTTGATTTAAAACAATCTAGTAAAATCAAAGGCTATTTGATTGACAAATATGTCAACCATAAACCCCTTAAAAAACGTTTTCCCAAACGAAAACTAACGGATGAATTTATTAATATCTGTGAGCAGATACAGCTAGAACCCGTATTAAGAGAAGAAATCATTGCGGATTTTCATACACTTAATATCGTCAATTTCTTTATTTCACAACTTAATTCTTGGCATGTTTTCAAACGAAAATATGCGGCTCATTACTTAGGCTTCTTTGCTTCCAAAGAAGCACTTTCGGCCTTAGCCAACCGTCTAAATAAAGAAAAAAACAATAGCGTAAAACTATACTTATTAAATGGGCTGAGACATCATTTAGATGATTATCTCGAAGAAGCTCTTAACAGTTTGCTTGGTGCCAATCAGTTCTACCGCACACGGGCTATCGGTATCATCAAGCAACATCACAATCAATTTAGCTCCACCCTACAAGCGGCTTTAAACCGTCCTGAATTTGAAATCAAAGAACTTGTGGTTGCTTATTCTGATATGATCAAAAGTAATACCCTCTATGATTTTTTAAAAAAAGAACAACAAAAAGTAGAAGAGTTTTTGTTTTTAGATGTACCCGTGCCCGTTGATTATGCCTCCCAACATTTTGATGTCCGCCAATATTATTTAACGATTTTAAAAAATTTAGTCCACATTTATCACGAAGACATCATCAAAGATTATTACTTAAGCCATCCCGATGCTGGTGTGCGCCGGATTGTTGTTGATGCTAAAAGCAAACAAGTTAACTTTGATGGCATCTTAGCCATCTTAAATGGTTGTGATGGCAGTGAAGTTGATAATTATCGCATCGAGGTGATTACCAAAATAGCGGAAACCAACCGCGACCTTTACATGAGCCTTGTTGGCATTTTCCCAAATGCCGATAATATCTATCAACAAAAAGTCATTGCTTCTGTATTATCATTTAGAATGGATTACTTAATTTTAAAATTAACTTCTGCGCAACGAAATCAAATCATTAAAGCTTTAAAGCTAATTATTGGTTTTGGTTTAAATGCCGATTTGATTGACTTTTTAAATCGTAATAAGGATCCAAATATCGAAAAAGAATTAATAAATATTTTGCTTGCGGTATTACCAAGAGATGATAAATTACAACAAGAACTCAACCTGTATTTAAGGGAAGAACTTTTATGGAAACTAGGCATAACGAAAGAAAAGGTTCTACCACCCCCAAGAGAAAAAGCCAAAACCGAAAAGCAAAAAAAACGATGGCTTATGGCTATCCTCATTTTTTCGATCATCTTCTTCCCCGTTTTGTTTGTCATTCGCTATTTTAATGTTCTTCTCTCAAGCAACTTAATTAACTTGTTAATTATTTATGCGGTTGATGTCAATACTTATATTGTTTACTACTATGCCTCGGTCAATGTCTTTTACATTTTCTTGGTTATCTTATCAATTATTGGCTCTAAGGAACAAGTTAATTTATGGCATATTAAGAATAAAACCATGCTGTTTGAAAATGATATGTTAGCCCCCATTTCGATTATTGCTCCGGCTTATAATGAAGAACTATCCATTATTGACAGCGTCAATTCCTTACTTAATCTCAATTATCCTCATTATGAAGTCATTGTAGTGAATGATGGCTCCAAGGATTCCACCTTACAAAGTTTAATCAGTTATTTTAAGTTGGAACGGAAAAACATCATTGTTTCCCAGAAAATCCCGACCAAAAATGTCCGCGGGGTTTATAAGAATAAATTTATTTCCAATTTAACTGTTATAGATAAAGAAAACGGCGGGAAAGCAGATGCTCTTAATGTGGGGATTAATTTTGCTAAAAGCGAATATGTGTGCGGGATTGATGCGGATTCATTATTGGAAGTTGACTCCCTTTTAAAACTAATGTCGGTTACCATCGACCATCAACATAAAACCATTGCTTTAGGTGGAAACATCTTTCCCGCCAATGGTTGCATCATTGACCATGGTCAAGTTGAACAAAAAGGATTGCCGAAAACACTCATTACGAGGTTGCAAGCCATTGAGTATTTACGCGCTTTTACCTCCGGTCGCATTGGTTGGGCCAAATTACACTCTTTACTAATTGTTTCCGGAGCTTTTGGATTGTTCCACCGCCCAACTTTAATCAATGCCGGCGGTTATTTAACCAGTTCAGGCATTTATAAAAAAGATACTGTTGGTGAAGATATGGAACTCGTTGTTCGCCTCTCCCGAAAAGCTTTGGAAATGAAGTTTAAATACCATGTCGATTATGTTTATAATGCCGTTTGTTATACGGAACTCCCTAATGATTGGAAAAGTTTACTAAAACAACGCAATCGTTGGCACCGTGGATTAATTGATATTTTATCCTATCATCGCAAATTAATCTTTAATCCTCGCTATAAACATGTTGGAACCATCGGTTTTCCGTATTTCTTAATTTATGAAACAATTGGCCCCTTGTTTGAAGTCCAAGGATTTCTAATGCTGTTGGTTTCTTTAGTTTTTGGTTTGTTAAACCTAGAAATCATTCTTTCTTTGTTCATTGTTACTATCATGATGGGAATTATCATTTCCCTATTAGCCCTGTATGTAACGGAGCGAGAATCGAAATATTTGGGATTTCGCGATACTTTGTTGCTGATTTTATTCAGCTTTTTAGAAAATTTAGGCTATCGCCAATTTATCAGTTTGGACCGTGTACGGGGCTTTTTTGCTGCCCTAAATGAAACCGGCGCATGGGGAACTGCGACGCGGGCAGGCTTTAAAAAAACCTCTTAAAAATTCCTTATTAAATCATCTTCCCTAACGATTGTTAGTGTTTTTTAAAACCCACACCCTAAACAAAAAACCGTTCTTCAAGAGAACGGTTCACCACCTTTTGGTGGTGTTTTTTATAAGCAATCATTATAAATGTTTTTTTGCCATTTTTCCGAAGCAATGGCTTCAGTATTGTCAATTTCATGTTTGACCTTTGAATAATGTTTCGTGCCTCGGCACACAACTTCATAGGAAGTTACCTTCCCTAAATCACTTAATACATTAGTAACCATTGAGAAGTCAAAGGAAGCACAGGAAAAAATGTCAAAATAAATGACTTTGTTTTCATAATCATAATGGAGTGAAATATGACTTTGTGCAATAAGGATAATCCCCGATAAATAGTGAGTGTTGCGGATGGTGCTTTTAATAACCAATGGACGTGTAATCGGCGTCATGCCAATTTCATAAACCAGTTTTTCCAAAAAATCAAACATGTTTTCCATGGTAATCCGTTTTTCAAAAGCAATTTCCGATAAAACATGCGGCCCAAAATCTTCTTGCGCATTGTAGGGCAATTGGTTGAAAACCGTTAAATCGCGGTCCCTAATTTCAAGGGATGACAAAGATGGATTATAGGGCAGTTTTTCCAACAAATAATTTTCCAAAACTTCCGTATCAAAATCCTTGGAAAAAATATCAACAAAATAACATTGACGAAACGGGAAAGTATGAATGGTAATATGACCGCCTTCCAAAAAGACAAATGAGCTGATACCATCATCTTCTTTAATCTTTCCATAATAATAAGGAATTAATTGGGGTGGGGTAACCGTCACTAATTTAAGAACATAAGGAATCTCGTTCATGATTTTGTTGATGTAACGAATATCATCTAAGAGGGTTTGGGTGGACCCGTAGCAGTCCAACATGACATGTTTCATTTGTTATTCTCCTTTAATTGCCATTTTATGATAAGTGTCGCCAATATTTCATAAAATATTTTTAATGCCGTCCATGATGTAACATCATTAACATCTAATCTCGGGGATATTTCCACAATATCCAAGGCCTTAACCGGAAGGTTTTGGATAAAATAAGTGAGTAGTTCAGTAACCAAGGTTGGGCTGAGCCCGAAGGCTTCCGGCGTTCCCGTGCCCGGAGCGAATGATGGATCGATGATGTCAATATCGAAGGAAAGATAAATTAAATAACGCTCATCAAACTTATCTTTAAAATGCTTAATGGCATCTAAACCACGGACATTTAAGACGGAAGCGGTCACAACTTCTAAGTCGGGATATTGTTTAAACAATTCGATTTCCTGCAATTCAAAGCCTCTAATGCCCAGCATTTTTATGTTTTCCCGCTGATAGCCCCGTTCCATCGCCCGAAAGTTGGGGCAAGCATGGGAATATTTACTTCCATCATAGGTATCACAAATATCGGGGTGAGCATCAAGGTGAATGATGGCGGGGATTTTATCTTGTTCTTGGCAATACTCTAAGAAAGCACCCTGCAAAGGGATGGCAACAGAATGATCACCACCAAGAAAAACGGAAAACTTATTGAGGTCAAAAATAGTCTTGGCTCTTTGTTCGATTGGGGAAAAGGCCGAGAAATTATTTCCGATGCTACCTAAATCCAAGATTTTGATGGCTGTTAAATCAGTGCCGTCTTTGGATGCCGGTGGCAAATACCTTGATAATTGGCGCAGTTTTCGGGGTGCTAAGCTCGCCCCTTTGCCAACCGAAGCATTACGGTCAAGGGCTACGGAAGCTAAAACAATATTAGCGATATGAGGGTTGGTTGTTGTTAAATCACGCCATGGTTTCATTACTCTTTCTCACCTTCTTTCATGTCCTTAACGGCTTTAATTATAACATTTATTTTAAATATAGCAATTATTTTTATTATTATTAAGCTGGCTATTAAAAAGTTCACAAACAAAATGTTTGCGAACTTATGTTAAAAATCAGAATTAGCCACTTGCGCTCGGTAAATATTGGCATAAACACCATTGGCTTGGTTGTGAAAAACATTAACAAGCAAGCTGCTATAACAAAGATGCCTATAACTTGTAAAGATTTTACTATGTTAGGTGAAGTTTAAATTTAATTATCCTTTCTCGTTTGTTAACTTGGTTCTTCTTCCCAACCCGCATATATTTCCACAATATCTTCGCCATTAGAAGGGTATGTTCCATCCCACTTTTCTTGGCAATTAATATCCACATACCAACCGGTAAATATATACCCCTCTCTTTTAGGAGATTCCGGATTAAGGTATAAACTATCTTTCTCAATAAAATCAAGCCAATAAATGTCTTGGTTGGGCGATGTTTCATAATTGTAATGATAGATTATATTAGGTGAACAGTACTTAATGTTGGCAACAAAATCTTCCAAAAGACCTTGTGTAGACCTTGTAAAGGCATCGGGCATCATAATAATCATAGTATCCTTTCTTACAATACCACTAAGATTTATTTCTTCAGCTGTTAAAAAAACGACTGCGTCTTGGCATGAAATCGATTGTGCAGCTATTGGCAACCCCCTATACATCCTTGAATATATCGTCTGTGGAATGTAAATCTTTTTTAAATTATCGCTTTTAATTCCATATTTTTTAGATCCGAGCACACCAATCAAAGTTACTGGAAATCCTTCAATATACTCAGGAATGGCCAATATTTCTTGTTCCTTCCCAAGTTCTGTTAAACCATATACTCTGGCCCATTTATTCTTATATCCCCTATAATCTACTTCAAATAACTGCACTTTGAAGAAATCAGTTTGAATTGGAGTAGAGTTTTTGTTGTTTTCAGGGTCATATTCTTTAGGCCAGAAGAGTCCGCATCCACTCAAGCCAAAGACTCCCAACACAACCAGAATGCTTATGATTATCGGTTTTTTCATAGTTTCAAAACCTCCTTGATGACGGCAGATAATGCCCAACTAAAACCATTCTAGTGTTTTCATTATTTGTCAACTCATTATATTAGTTGTTATAAACTTGGTTCTTCTTCCCAACCCGCATATATTTCCACAATATCTTCGCCATTAGAAGGGTATGTTCCATCCCACTTTTCTTGGCAATTAATATCAACATACCAACCGGTAAATATATACCCCTCTCTTTTAGGAGATTCCGGATTAAGGTATAAACTATCTTTCTCAATAAAATCAAGCCAATAAATATCTCGGTTAGGCGATGTTTCATAATTATAATGATAGATTATATTAGGTGAACGGTACTTAATGTTGGCAATAACCTCTTCCGAAAAACCTTGTGTAGTCCTTGCAAAGGCATCGGGCATCATAATAATCATAGTATCCTTTCTTGCAATACCACTAAGATCTATTTCTTCAGCTGTTAAAAAAACGACTGCGTCTTGGCATGAAATCGATTGTGCAGCTATTGGCAACCCCCTATACATCCTTGAATATATCGTCTGTGGAATATAAATCTTTTTTAAATTATCGCTCTTAATTCCATATTTTTTAGACCTAATACCAATCTGAGTAATTCGATATCCTTCAATATACTCAGGAATAGCCAATATTTCTTGTTCCTTCCCAAGTTCTGTTAAATCATATACTATAGACCACCCATCCTTATATCCCCTATAATCTACATCAAATAACTGCACTTTGAAGAAATCGGTTTGGATTAAAGTTGCGCCTGTATCTTTTTCAGGGTCATATTTAGGCCAGAAGAGTCCGCATCCACTCAAGCCAAAGACTCCCAACACAACCAGAATGCTTATGATTATCGGTTTTTTCATAGTTTCAAACCTCCTTGATGACGGTAAATAATGTCCAACTAAAACCATTCTAATTTTTTCATTATTTGTCAACTCATTATATTAGTTGTTATAAACTTGGTTCTTCTTCCCAACCCGCATATATTTCCACAATTTCTTCGCCATTAGAAGGGTATGTTCCATCCCACTTTTCTTGGCAATTAATATCCACATACCAACCAATAAATATATACCCCTTTCTTTTAGGAGATTCCGGATTAAGGTATAAACTATCTTTCTCAATAAAATCAAGCCAATAAATGTCTTGGTTGGGCGATGTTTCATAATTATAATGATAGATTATATTAGGTGAACGATACTTAATATTGGCAATAGTCTTTTCCGAAAAACCTTGTGTAGACCTTGCAAAGGCATCGGGCATCATGATAATCATAGTATTCTTTCCTGCAATACCACTAAGATTTATTTTTTCGGCTGTTAAAAAAACGACTGCGTCTTGGCATGAAATCGATTTTACAGCTATCGGCAACTCCCTATATATCTTTGAATATATCGTCTGTGGAATGTAAATTTTTTTTAAATTATCGCTCTTAATTCCATATTTTTTAGATCCGAGCACACCAATCATAGTTGCTGGAAATCCTTCAATATCCTCAGGAATCACCAATATTTCTTGTTTCTTCCCAAGTTCTGTTAAACCATATACTCTAGCCCATTTATCATAATATTCCCTACAATCTACATTAAATAACTGTACTTTGAAAAAATCGGTTTGAATTGAAGTAGAGTTTTTGCGATTTTCAGGGTCATATTCTTCAGGCTTGCTCCCACATCCACTCAAACCAAAGACTCCCAACACAACCAGAATGCTTATGATTATCGATTTTTTCATAGTTTCAAACCTCCTTGATGACGGTAAATAATGCCCAACTAAAACCATTCTAGTGTTTTCATTATTTTACTATTATTATGGTAATAATTAAAAACATTTCAAATTGTTGTTTTCCTTAAAATCTTGTCAATTTTATTTTATTATGAACTACATTATTTGTCAATTTAATTGAAATTGTTTGCTTTCTCCTTATTTATTGCCTTTCTTTTTAGTTTTTGTGGTCATTAAAAAGTTCACAAACAAAATGTTTGCGAACTTATGTTAAAACTCAGAATTAGCCACTTGCGCTCGGTAAATATTGGCATAAACACCATTGGCTTGCATTAAGGTATGATGTGTTCCTTCTTCCACTTTTAAACCGTGGTCTAAAACAATAATACGGTCCGCATTGTAAATCGTACTTAAACGATGCGCAATGATGATTACGGTTCGGTTCTTACAAACCACTTTTAAAGCTTTTTTAATCATTTCCTCAGTTTCCGTATCAATGTGGGAAGTCGCTTCATCCATAACCAAGATGGAAGGATTATGGACAATAACCCGAGCCAAACTGATGATTTGTTTTTCACCGCTGCTCATGTTAACACCCGCACGGCTAATCGGTGTATTAATGCCTTTTTCAAATTTGTTAATGAGTTTTTCGCCACCCATGGATTTTAAAATCGCAATAATTTGTTCATCGCTCACATTTTCTTTTCCAAAACGGATATTGGAGGCAATTGTCCCCTTAAACAAAATCGGTTCTTGTAAAACGATGCCTAAATGATAACGATAAGTCCGTTTCGGAAGACTGGCGATATCAATGCCGTCAACATAAATCTTTCCGGATTTCTCATCAGTCAAATCATAAAAACGCAGCAATAAGTTCATTAGTGAGCTTTTACCGCTTCCGGTATGTCCCACCAAGCCAACTCTTTCCCCGTGTTTGATTTCCAAACTGACACCTTTTAAAACATATTCGTTTTCCACATAGGCAAACCAAATGTTATCAAATTTAATATTGCCGTTATAACGATCAATCGGACCGATAGTGTTATCTTCCAATTCCCCTTCAATCAATTTGCAAATTCGTTCAATGCGGACCATGGAATGTTGATATTCACCGACTTGTGTAAAGATGATATTCACCGGTTCAATAATCTTCAACAAATATTCATTATAAGCATAAACCAAGCCGGCGGTTATCACTACTCCGGAGATGTTCAGTTTTTGCCAACCAAAGTAAGCTACGATGAAAGTTGTAACTAAGCCCCGCATAATGTTGATTAAGTTCCATCCCGCTGTTAAATGCAGCTTGACTTCTTGCATCTGTTCATTGGTAAAATCTTTATTAATCTGATTGAATTCTTTGATGGTCGGTTTTTTAAAGTTAAAGATTTGAAGAATATTAATGCCATTAATAATCTCATTAATCTTGGCCGTCATTAAGCTGCGTAATTCATTGACCTTTTCCGCAATCCTCCTTAAATGCTTTAAGAAATAACGAACCCACAAATAAATAAAGGGATAAGCAATAAAGGTCAATAAGGCTAATTTCACATCCAAGATGAACATACCGACATAAGCAAAGAGGAAACTAAGCACCGCATAAGCCATGACATTAACGCTTAAGCGGTATAAGCCAATCATCCCGTCAACATCATGAGTAATACGGGCCGCCATCTTACCCGCCGGTTCCGCTTCAAAATATTTAATTGGTAAGCGCTCGATACTGCGCATGGCATCCGTCCGGGCATCACGAGCAATCAAACTGACAACACGGTTTGTGGAAAGGCGTTGGGCGTAGGTGCCAAAGATAACGATGATGCTCTTAATAAATAAGAACACAATCCAAAAGATGAGTTTATCGACCATCGGTTGATAAAACAAAAAGACGGCCATACGATCAAGTTTCGTAGCATCATAACGAAAAACTAAACCATTAGCTTGTTGGACAACAATTTGCTTGTTTTCAAAAGTGCGGTTGCCACTTTCCACACGATCGTAAACAAGGTAAAAACTTGTTTTATTAATAACGATACTGGCCGCTCCTAAACTAACATCATCGCTATCAAGGAAACGTTCCTGTTTAAAGAAACGATGATTATAAGTAACAGTTTTTTCGTCCTCCCTTGCAACTTCCACCCAAGGATATTCAATTCCTAAAATATAATCATCCAAGATCGTTTTCACAATCAGCGGCGTCAAAAACCCTAATAACTGAACAATAATAATCAGAATAACGGAAAAAACCAGTAGGTGATAACGCCCTTTCATATACTTGAAAACCCGTTTAAAGTTCTTCATAGCGATCACCTTTGATTTGGTTAAGATATTGCATCTTATACCAATTATCATATTTTAATAATTCTAAATGTGTGCCGATGGCACTTATTTTCCCGTTTTGTAAGACAATGATTTTATCGGCCTCCGCAACAGCTGAAAAACGATGGGCGATGATGATATTCGTTTTTCCGCTGCGAGCCTGTTTTAAATTGCGAATAATATTGCTTTCAGTTAAGGCATCAACAGCACTGAGAGAATCATCAAGAATTAGGATTTCCGGGTTTTTCACAAGCGCTCTGGCAATCGACAACCTTTGCCTTTGACCACCGGAAAGTGATCCCCCCAATTCCGCAACCATCGTCTCCATCCCTAAAGGCAATTCTTTTAAGTCCTTCTTGAAGTCGGCCAAAGAAACGGCACTGGCTACTTCTGCCGGACTGGCTTTCGGATTGCCGATTAAAATATTATCATCGACGGAGCGCCGGAAAAGGACATGGTTTTGGGGAACATAACCCACAAGGTTGCGGGCATCTTCCATCTTTAGTCGATTAATATTAACACCGTCAAAAAGAATTTGCCCACCGGTGATATTAAACTCCCGAAGCAATTGGCGGATGAGAGTTGATTTCCCCGCTCCGGTCGGACCGACTATCCCGATTGTTTCCCCGCTGTTAATCGTAAAAGAGATATTCTCAATGACATGGAAATTATCAAAGGGATATTTAAAACTGACATTCTTAAATTCTATCGTTTTAAAGGAGAGAATCGGTTGCGCTTCTACTTCATCCTTAACTTCCGGTTGCAAATCCATAATTTCATAAAAACGTTCATCGGAAATAATAATATTATTGCTTGTGTTTAAAACATTGCTTAATGCGACTAAGGGTCCATAGAGCATGCCGACATAAACCAAGAACGTTACTAATTCCCCGGTCGAAATTTGTGATTTAATCACCATATAACTACCATAAGCAATCGCTACAAAATAGGAAACGGCATAGACCATTTCAAATAAGGGCCCATAAATCGATTCAAACTTCAAAATCTTCCACCATGAATTAATATCTTCATCAATCGCCTTTTTTGTTTTCTCAAAATCGGCATCTTCTTGTCCGTAGGCTCGGATAGCTTTAACACCTTCAATCGATTCTAGAACTTTCTCTTGCATATCAGCATAAATTTCATGATGAATTTTATAATAAGCGCGTTTTTTCTGGCGTTTTTTGTTTAACCAAAAAATAGCCACAGGCATTAAAATAACACTCGCGACCGTTAACAAGGGATGAATAACCAGCATCATAACAATGGCGGTTATCACCATCCCGCTGTTGAAAACCACGATTTGGAGAAACGAGGTTGCTAAAACGGTTAGGTTCTGTAAATCATTGGTAGCCCGAGCAATTAAATCACCTTTGGTGTATTTCTCATAAAGCGCGGCATCTAAAGCAAATAGATGATCAATATATTTTTCTCGCAGTTGGTAGGACAATTTATGCCCTAAACGATTGATGTGAAAGTGATAAACAATGGCAATAAAGTATCTGACAATCGGAATTAAAGCTAATGACAAAACCAAAAAAAGTAAGCGGTTAATACTTAATGTTCCCGAAGCAATATCATCAATGGCCATCCCTAGAACCTTGGAAGGAAGGGCGGGGGTGATGGAAAGAGCTAGCAATAAAATCGCTAGCAAAAGATATTTTTTATATTCAATTTTAAAGAACCATTTTAAATGCCGATAAGCATCTTTCATGAAACCCACCTCAAACCGGATTATTACTCTCTAGCTTTGACCGTATATTTTACATAAATGTTTTCAGCTTCGGCTAACAAGGTTTTTAAATGCTCAACATTGGCTTCCGGAGTATAAATCGTTAATAAATTAGTGCACCAACTAAAAGCGTGTTTACCGATGAAAACGACACTTTCCGGAATATAGAGTGTTTTTAAACTGCTATTCCCCCAAAAACCCCAACCGCCAATACTTTCCACGGTGTTTAAAAGCGCAATCGTTTTTAAACCCGTACAGCCGGAAAAAGCGGCAACACCAATGGTGGGAGCGCCAATTGTAATCGCGGCTAAACGCGAACAAGCGTTAAACGCTTCTTCACCGATACTTTCTAAAGTATTAGGAAGAATTACGGTAGTAAGTTCCACACAACCGGAAAAAGCTTGTGCGCCAATCTCAATGATTCCTTCACTAATGGTGACTTTGCTAAGGGTATCATTGTTTAAAAAAGCTTTTTCATAAATCCCAACAACGGGAAAGTTATTATAAGTGGTAGGAATCACTATTTCGTTGTTAGTACCCGTATAACCGTGCACATAATAAACTTCATCATCAAGGACATAAACCAAACCAAAGGCTTCTTCTTCATACAAAGCGCGGACAGTTAGGTTTCTCGTAACTTGAGTAAATTCTTGATCCCAAGCAATAAAGTTATATCCGGTTCTTGTTGGTTCCGTAGGCGCGGTTCCGTTTTGACCATAGGCAACGGTTTCTTGTTTTAAGATAGTGTTATCAAAGTCAAGGTAAATAACTTCAAAACTTAAGATTTCATATTGGGCAACAACCTTTAAGTTGCTAACAACATTAGAAAAGGAACTACTCCAGCCAACAAAACGATATCCGAGAACATTTTTAGGAGTAGGCGCAATGGCATCGTTCCCATAATCAATCGTTTGTTCTTCTATTAGGGTTCCATCTTCATATTCAAAGCGCACCACAAAGTTTAAGATTTCATATTGGGCAAGGACTCTTAAATTGCTAAGAACATCAGTAAAGGAACTACTCCAGCCAACAAATTGATATCCAGGAATGTTTTTAGGAGTGGGTGCAATGGCATCTTCCCCATAATCAATCGTTTGTTCTTCTATTAGGGTTCCATCTTCATATTCAAAGCGCACTGAAAATGTAATTTTTTTCCATTTTGCTTGTAAATTTAAATCTTTGTTAACTTGAATTTCACCTTCATATTTTGTTTCGTTGGCATCAAACCACCCTAAAAAACGATAGCCTTCCTTAGAAGGAAGCTCAAGGTTAATGGTCGTTTGGTTGGGGACTTCCAGGCTTGCAATGGGTGAACCCCCAGCCACATCAAAAACAACTGTCCACTTTTTTTCCTGACAGCCAGATAATAAAAGCAAACAAAAAAGATAAAAAAAGCTTTTAATAATTTTGTTCATGTCATTTTCCTACTCTTTAAAAACATGTTTAATTATACTCTTTTTCAAGGGGTTTTTCAAGTAATCTTCGATTCTAAAACAACAGCATTTTTTGCTGTTTTAAGTTTCTTCTATCATCACAAAATTAGCAAAAAATCCCACCTTAAGTACCCATACCCACATACTAAGACATGCTTAAGGCTGCTTCAGTCACGACCTGACCTGGTTCACCGCTCAATATTGGATATAGGTACCTAAGATGGGATTAGTTTATTATAACATTTTTTATAAAAAATAACCATGTTATTCAATAACTATGTTATTGGATAACTATGTTGTTGAACGCAATTGTTTAAAAAAATCTTTCATCATTTGGGAAATCTCATCTTGGAAAAGACCCGAAGATACTTCAATCCGGTGGTTGAACCTTGTTTCTTGGGATAGATCCATTAGGCTTCCTAAAACCCCGAATTTTGGTTCCTTGGCTCCATAAACAACCCGTTTAAGACGGGACTGAAAAATTGCTCCAGTGCACATTAAACATGGCTCCAGCGTCACATACATCGTGACATCTTCCAAAACCCAATTATGAAGTTTTTTCGATGCTTTCGCAATCGCCAACATCTCCGCATGAGCTAAACTGCTTTGTTTATGCTCACGTTTATTATAAGCCGAGGCAATGATTTTGTTATCTTTGACCAACACACAGCCGACAGGCACTTCTAATAACTCATAGGCTTTTTGCGCTTGCTTAATTGCTTGGCGCATGAAAAATTCATCGTTTCGCATGCGGTTTATCTAACACCACATGGCAATGGCGACAACGGGCTTCATATTGTTCTTTGGCACCAACCAAGATAATCGGATCCGAATAGCGCGCCGGTTTCCCGTTAATGATGCGTTGAGTTCTGGTGGCAGGAGCCCCGCAAACCTGACAGATGGCATCGAGTTTAGTAACATATTCAGCCCGAGCCAATAAGTCCGGCATCACGCCAAACGGTTCCCCACGGAAGTTTTTATCCAAACCGGCGACAATGACTCTAACCCCGCAGTCGGCTAGGTCTTCGCAAATATCAATGATGGAACTGGACATAAACTGGACTTCATCAATCGCTACCGCATAAGGCAAACGACCGTTTAAATGTTGATATATTTCTTCGGGATTACTGATATCAATGGATTTCGTGCGGCCGTTATCATGTGACACCACTTCATTACTGCTATAGCGATTATCAATTAAGGGTTTAAAAACAATCACTTCTTTACGAGCATATTCAATTCGTTTGACTCTCCGAATCAGTTCTTCGGTTTTTCCCGCATACATGCTTCCCGAAATAACTTCAATCCATCCATCCTTTACTTGTAAATCCATCTTTTTCACCTCTAAAATATTATACCTTATTAAAAGTAGTTTTTAAAGTTTTTTTGTGTTTTCATGATAATATTTTTGATAAATCATTATAAAAGTAAGCAAACAAACACGGGCAAATTAATGTTGTTTTTGTTGACTTCCACAAGCTTTTATAATATAATATACAAGGTAAACTTACTATAGGTTTAAAAACCTATGGCGGAAGGAGATAATGATGAAAAAAGGAATTCACCCCAAATACCAAAATGTAACCGTCGTTTGTACAACTTGTGGAAACACTTTTGAAACTGGTTCGGTTTTAAAAGAAATGCGTGTTGACACTTGTTCAAAGTGCCACCCCTTTTATACCGGCCAACAAAAGTTCGTTCAAGCGGCCGGTCGTGTTGAAAGATTCAATAAACGACTCAATCAAAAACAAAGCGCAAACAAATAAGTTTGCGTTTTTTTATTGCTCGCTTGATTTAATTGTAAAAATGTTAACAATCTTAGTATTTTAAAAAAGCTTTTTTGAAAAGAAATCAAAAAAGCTTATTAACAATATTTGTTTAAAATTTAACTTTCGGAGCTTCCCGTTGAGCTTCATCTTTAACTTCAAAGAATTGAGCTGCTTGGAAACGGAAGATATTAGCAATAATATTGCTTGGGAATAATTCAATCTTGTTATTGTAGCCCAAAACGGTGTCATTGTAAAACTGACGGTTGAAAGAAATTTTATCTTCCGTATCTTTTAATTGAGCCATTAAATCCTGGAAGTTGGTATTAGCCTTTAATTCCGGATATTGTTCTTGCACCATTAATAAACGGCTCAGCGTGCCACCCAAGGATTGGTTAGCTTGCGCCATTCCTTCCACATTCCCAGCTTGAGCAGCTTGAGCATATAAACCTCTAGCCTTTGCAAATTCTTCAAAAATGCCTTTTTCCAAATTAGCATAGCCCTTGGCTGTTTCCACTAAATTAGGGATTAAATCAAAACGACGTTTTAGTTGGACATCAATTTGGCTCCAACCATTGCGAACACGATTGCGTAAAACAACGAGTTTGTTGTAAATACTAATCACAAAGACAATTAATAAGACGACGACAAGGGCAATTACGATGCCGACAATCCCGCCGACACTAATTAAAAATAAATTGTTCATACGATCCTCTCTTTCTATTCTTGTTTCTATCTTCCACGAAAACCACCGCCACCCCCACCAAAGGAACGACCGCCACCAAAACCGCCACCGCGACCCGAACCAGAAACTTGAGCTTGATGAGCGGCAATGGTCGCCCGACCATTGGCACGAGCAGTTGACACAGATTGATTAATTCTTCCTAAAGCATAACCCAGTCGGAATCCATAATAACGATAGCCAATCCCCATATATGTTGCTTGCTCCGATTCAATCATCTCCGCCGGCAACTTCACTTCTAATTGTTCCATTACTTTATCGGCAACTTTTAAGGAAGTGGCATAAACTAAATAGTGTTCCCAAACGACAACTCCCGGAATGGGATAGTCTTCCATGCGACCAAAATCAAGTAAAAACTGACGGAAGGCTTTCCATTTGGTATAATCTTCGTTCCCGTTAACGGAACGTTTTTTAATGGTCGCCACATAGATAACATACGCAACCCCGACTAAGGCACTCATCAGTGCCGGCAGGGTATTATCAATCGGAACGGCCAACATCGAGCCGCTAATGAAAGCTAAGAAAGTAAACACAAAGGGAACAAAACACCAAGAGTAGAGTTTGCCTTTTGCGGAAGCCAGGGTTTTCTCAAAGAAATCATGGCGACTCCCGGCTTGCTTAGCTAAAGTGATAAATGTTGACCCGGCTTTTTCAAACTTCATCGCTGCTTGATAAGAGCGCTTCGGATATTTCTCAATTTGGTCAAGGCTAACTTCTTTGCCATCACCAACTATATCAATGAACCAGGAAATTAAATGCTTTTCATGAGGAAGTAAATCATCCTCATTCATCGCTAGATTTTTCGTTATTTTAAAGGCAGGGTTTTTATCATTGATATCGGAAGTGTTGTTGTCAAGGATTAAGTATTTGCGGCGCACCAAATCTAAAAGCGTGGCCGTAACATCTTCGTTTTGAATTTTTTTGAAATAATAAAGATAACTCATTTCCGCCGGACTGTATTCCGCCGGTAATTCCCGGAAGTATTTCCCTTGGAATTGCGGTTCGTATTCCTTATCATATTTAATATAAACCCGAACACCAACAAAGACGGTTGCTATTAAAATGGCAGCTGCTAAAACCCAAACGACGAAAGACAAAAAAATACTTAAATTAGTTTTCTTAGCCCATTCAACTTCATAATCGACGATTTCATCATACTGTGCTCTATCAATAAAGTTAATAGGCTTGACATTGAAAACATCATCATTGATGAGAATCCTAAATTCTAAGGCTTCACTTGGTTTAATGCGATCAATATCCAGAACAACTTTTTCATCACTGATGATAACCTTCCCTTTTGATAATCCATGACCCCAAGCTTGTAAATCCTTTTTTGCTACACCGGGGATATTGACGGTCACCATGGCATCATCGACACCCGATTCAAAATATTCCAATAAAACCCAGTTCAACTCATTGGTATCTTGATATTTGGTTACCGCACCGATGATTTTATAATCATACTTGAAAGTCATCGTGCTTTGCATACCGTCATCAACATAGATAAAGATTGATTCACAATTAGAACGCGAGGGATAACATTCGACCGGTTGCCCTAATTCATCAACATCACCTTTAAAAGAAAATCCGACTTTATATTGGCTTTTCGGAAGGGCAAGTCCGTCCTTTCCAAACACGGCGACATTAACGGAATCATTATCAAATAAAGCGACATTGGTTTCTTCTTGGTAAAGAGGATTGTCCGGATTGTATTTTTGATAAGCAATATCCCGGAAGGAAACATGCTTACCCGTGGGCCAATCAACAACCCAAGTTTCCGAAATAAACATATCACCGTTATTGTCCAGCGTGATTTCCGCATCATAACTCTTGACTTTGATTTCTCCGTTAGCCGCAAAAAGCGACATTAAAATAAATAGCACGATAAAGGTAGCAAAAATAATAATCGCAGGTTTAGCTTTATTCATAATTCACACTCCCAAAATATTTCCAAAGACCCTCGGACGGACGATAACGAAAACTCATGGTTTCCTTAGTGACGGGATGGACAAATTTTAAACCCGAACACACCAGTCCCAATTCGTCGCTTTCGTGATGTCCGCGATAACCATATTTATAATCATTAATAAGCGGATGTTGGAAATGAGCAAACTGAATCCGAATTTGATTATAACGTCCGGTAATTAAATTGATTTTCACAAAAGAAAATTCTTCTTGATCAATAAGGGCCGTCGCTAAGCTTTCATATTCCAAAATGGCTTCTTGGCCAAAATCTTCCGCACTTACAACAATGGCCCGGGGACCATCTTTATATATCTTGCAAAGATAATCGACTAACCGTCCCGAGGGTGGGGTTTTCCCCTGAACAATGGCCAAGTACTCTTTTTGAAAACTTCGTTCCCGGATCAAAGCGGACATGCGTGCTGCTGCTTTCGATGTTTTCGCAAACACCATTAATCCGCCCACACGCCGATCCAAACGCTGCACTAGGCCAACAAAAACATTTCCTTGTTTTTGATATTTATTTTTTAAATATTGTTTAACAAGATTAATCATATCATCATCCTGCGTATGATCGGCCTGAGATAATAAATTAGGCTGTTTCAACACGACAATGAGATGATTGTCTTCATAAATAACTGGTAAATCCTCAGTTTTCGTCATAGCTTTGTTCAATTAAATCTTCCACCTTTGCTATATCTTTTTGCTGGCGGACTTGATATTGCTTATATTTGCCCTTTTGCAAGATGCTTAAAGTTAAGCCATCTTGTATCAACAAATAGGCAAAAGCTTTAATTTTTCGAAAACAGATGAACGAAGTGCTAATTTCCTCACAAACTTCATCACCTAAACTGAGGGTAAAATCACGGATTTGATTGATTAAATCCGAACTTAGCTTGGCTTCACCGTAAGTATTTTTACTTTGGTAGATTTTTTCCAACACTAAGGTTTGTTTTTCAAACAATTGATATTTGAGCAGTTCCACAATATACGGCATTTGTTTGATGGCATATTCATCATATTTATTAAAGTCTTCACCGATAATCACTAAGCGCGGAGCATAATTGATTTGCTTTCCTTTGTCATAACCAAGTTTTTCATTGACCAAACTTTTTATCTTACCTTGATTATTGGCAATATAATCTAAAAACATCAAGCCTTTGCTAACAACACCACCAAATTTACCACTGCGATATTCAATGATTGTTAAGCGGAAGTTTTCATCATAGCCTAGTGTTTCCACTTTTTCCGTCGGATTATCGGTAATGTTTAAATCATTAGCAATGACGGTAATCCCCAGCAACACTTCCCCATGAGCGCTGATGATGGCTTGTAAAGCGTGTTTATCCAGTTTTGTTTTTGTTTCTAAATTAGCTTTCTTTAAGTTGAATAAGCGTAAATCACTCATTATTCCCACCTCGAAAAACGGTCTTGCTGATGGTCTTTTTCTTTGGGAACTTCTTTCTTGGTTCTCCCCAGTAAAATCGTTCCCAAAATAAAGACTAACGGAAACAAAATAAACATTGACAAAACCAACTCAAAACCTTGAAATAAACCCAATCCTAAAATTAAACCAATTGCCACTCCTAGGATAATGATTAAACTGATTAAAATGATTTTCATAAGTACGCACCGTTTATTTAAGCCGATAAAAGCGATGTTTTACTTGTTTAAGGCTTAGCCATTGTTGCACTTGATGACGCTCTTGGTCGGATAATAGATATTTTCCTAAAATAAGCGCTTGTGAAGCTGATGTATAAAAATACATCATCGTTTTGGTTTCACAAATGACAATGATTTTATTCCAAGGATAGCTTGTTTTCACATCACCTTGAATTAATGATAATGATGACTCGGAAAAAACTAACTGATATTTAAAGGTCGGAAAGCGTAAATCCTTCATGATTTTGTTAAGGGTTGTATGAGCCGTTGCCAACCGCACCACAATGATAATGACGGCCAGAAATAAACAAAAAATGCCAAAGTAAGCTTCGTTTTTCGCAATTAGATAAACACCAAATGCCAAGCTCAAAAAAGCTAAACCATAATAGATATATTTGGCCGGGCTTTTTACAAGCATATGAAAACGAAAAAATTGTTTGGCACGTTCTTCACTATATTGACAATTGGCGGTTATTTCCACAATTATTCCTTGGGTTTTTCTTGATGATCAGTTTCTTGCGCTTGTTCGCTAACAGCTGCTTCTTCCTTGACCTCTTCCGCAAGCACTTCTTTAACTTCTTCCAAAACTTCTTCTTTAACTTCTTCAACAACCACTTCTTGATGAACATAGGTAATCGGGATTTTCACAATATCCTTAGTAACAAATTTGTAGGGTTTGGATGAAGTTTTCTCGCGAATGATGGCATCAAGGGTTTCCAACGAACCTTCCATAACATTTTCCGGACTGCGGTCAATAATAATCGGGGCGCTCTTGCCAACCATTAACATATAAAACTGGGGCATTTCATCAATTTCGGAGATATATGCCCATTCATAAGTGACAGGATGGTTGGGATCAAGGGAACGCGTGACCGTAATTTTTTCGCTATCAACTTCTACAATCTGGCTGCTAACCTGTCGATTTTGGAAAAAACGGCTTAAGGATGTATCCAACTTTTTTTCAACCGTTAGCATTTGATATAACGAGTAGGCAACAAACAAAATCGATAACACCGCAAACATTCGATACTGGCTTTTGATGACCAAGATATCATAAACGGCAATCCCCAGTGATAAAACGGCCGTAACGATAAACCAAATATATGCTTTTCGTCGATATTTAATTAAAAATAAATTGCAATATTTTAAGGTTCTAAAATCTAATTTGGTAATTGTTTTAAAAGTATTCATAATTTCCTCCTTAGGTGATTATACCACGATTTTTAATAAAATAAAATAAAAACATATTATTATTAACGACTTTGTAATATAATAACTATATTGGAGGTAATTAAATGAAAATATTTATTAGTGCCGATATTGAAGGCGTTAACGGAATTGTGTCCTGGGCAGAGACGGAAGCCAACGAAAAACGCTATGGCCCTTTCCAACAACAAATGAGTATGGAAGTAGCGAAGGCTTGTCAGGGAGCCCGTGAAGCGGGGGCCGAAACTATTTTTGTAAAGGATGCTCATAGCAGTGCTATGAACATTGATGTTTCCTTACTACCATCCTATGTTACTTTACATCGGGGCTGGGAAGGTTGTTTATGCAGTATGATGGCGGGCCTAGACAAAACTTATGATGCTGTTCTTTTTATCGGTTATCATAGCCCCGCCGGAAGTGATGGCAATTCGCTCGCCCACACGATGAACACGAGTATTCGCCATCTTAAAATCAACGGTAGTGATGCGAGTGAATTTATGATTAATGCTCTTTATGCCGCTTATTTAGGAGTTCCCGTGGTTTTCTTAAGTGGGGATTTAAATTTAACGAAACAAGTTAAAGCCGTCTTACCGCAGGCCTTTGTTGTCGCAACCAAAGAAGGTCGCCATGGGGCCGTTGTTTCCAAACATCCGGAGATTACCAACCAAGAGATTTTTGAGGGTGTAAAACAAGCTTTAAGCGGGGATTTATCCAAAAACCTGCTTAAGCTACCAAAGCACTTTGCAGTGGAAGTTAGTTATAAACGCCATCAAGATGCTTTCAATGCTTCATTCTATCCGGGATGTAAACTCATTAATCCGGAAACAATTGTCTTTGAAGCCGATGATTATTATGAAGTCTTACGAGCTTTTAAGTTTATTCTATAACAAAAGGAGGGCAAGCCTCCTTTTTTGTTATCTATATTTCAATTCCTTCCACAACTTGCTCTCGTAAGGTGCGAAGGGCTCGGCGAATAATATTAAGGCTTTCAAACAGGCAAGCATAGATAATCGGCTGATAGCGATTCTCATCTAATTCCCCGGCTTCAATGGCCCGAGCTACTGTTAGGTCATTTCCCATAATGTAGAACGAAATTTGCTTAATTACTTCTAAAGCGCTAAAATAATCATCAACTTCTATTTGAGGAAGTTTTAATTGCTTTTGTTTGTGCATCAATTCTAAATCTTTAGCAATCTTGGATAAATCCATCATCATTTGTTTGAGCGCTGATGACAGCCAAGCAAAGCCGTCTAAATTGCGACGGTTTTCAACCATATTCTTGGCTAATTCCAAATCCTCACCGCAAGCTTGGGAAATGTTTTTCACAAACTTTTTCGCATAAGCCAAATTAGATTCTTCCGTTTTTGATAAATCCACAAACACCGGAATAAATTTTAAATGGTTGAGAGCTTCATCAACCCGTTTCATGTCCTTTTCCAAAATGACATTGAAAGCTTCCCATTCTTTTTTAATTGGTGAAAAACTAGGATTATGTTTGCGGTCTTCCAAAGCATTGGATAATTTTTTCGCTTCCATCAGCAGTTTTTTGCTTAAGCGGATGGCGGAAATCCGGCCGGCAATAATGACATTATCTTTAGGAAGTTGGTTTAAAGCTACTGCTTGTAACGACACAAATTCATAGTTGCCTTTTTCCCCACCCAACATTTCATTGGCACGGTTGGCAATCACTTCATTGGCATTTTTATCCATGGCTAAACCCAAACCGCCCTGAACAATATCGGTTACAAACTGACCATGTAAACGGCCGTTTAAAATTTCATCACAACTTAAACTAATGACATTGGCCACTTTCTTATCTAAATACCCTAAATCCAAGTTGGTTTTAGCGAAAGCTTTTTTTAAGGAGGCAAAAGCTTTAATCATTTGTCTTAACAAGCCATGTTTAGTAATATTAAACGCTTCTTTCGAACGATAACTGCCGATTCCGTAATAAGCTTCGGCGGGAATTTGTTTGGCACCTAGGGCATCATGTTCAATCCGATACCGCATTATTCGTCCCTCGTATTGATAACGGCTTCACAAACGGCATCAACAACCTTGTTATTAAACACTGACGGAATAATATATTCCGGGCTTAATTCGTCTTTAGAAATTAAAGAAGCAATAGCATAGGCTGCCGCCACACAAATTTTTTGGGTAATCTTCCGATGCGGTGTTGCCATCACACCCTTAAAGATGCCCGGGAAGGCTAAGACATTATTAATTTGATTCGGGTAATCACTGCGGCCTGTAGCATAAACAGCGGCTTTGGTTTTCTTAATTTCCTCAATGTTGATTTCCGGATTGGGATTAGCAAGAGCAAAGACAATCGCTTGCTCATTCATGGAATTAACCATGGCCGGCGTTAAGACATCGGCGACGCTCACACCAACAAAAACATCACTGTTTTTGATTAAGCCCGCTAGAGTATCATCGCTTAAATCATCAAAGCTGTCAATGGCGCCTTCATCCAATAAGTCTTGAACCGCAGTTCGATTTTGTTTTAAACGGCTAACAATCCCGCTTCGGTTAAAAGCATTGATTGTTCTAACCCCCATGCCCTTCATCATCTTCGCAATACTGCTGCCTGCCGCTCCTAATCCGGACATCACAACCCGCAGCGAAGGAAGGGGCTTCCCAACTAACTTACAAGCATTGATTAAGGCCGCACAGGTCACAATCGCCGTTCCATGTTGATCATCATGAAAGATTGGAATATCAAGTGACGCATCTAGGCGTTTTTCAATGTCAACACAACGGGGAAAAGAAATGTCTTCCAAATTGATACCGCCAAATGAGGGCGCAATCATCTGCACCGTTTTCACAATCTCATCCGGATCCTTCGTGTTTAAACAAATAGGTATAGCATCAATTCCCGCAAATTTCTTAAACAGTAAACATTTGCCTTCCATAACCGGCATTGCTGCTTGGGGACCAATATCGCCAAGGCCTAATACCGCTGTCCCATCGGTAATAACGGCAATGGTGTTGGCTTTGGAAGTATATAAATAGGCATCTTCCTTATTGCTGGCGATTTCCAAACAAGGGAAGGCGACACCCGGAGTATAGGCCAGCGACAGTTCTTCACGGGTCTCCATTTTAACTTTTGAGGAAATAGCAATTTTTCCCCCTCGATGATATTGTAAAGCGGCTTTCTTTAAATCTTTCATCATTGTTCCTCATCTTATCTTTAAGTATTTTTATTTTAACTTATTTCCCCAATAAATGCAATTATTATCTTGGCTTAAAGCAAACAAAAAAGCAATCACAAAGATTGCCCTTCTTTATTGGTAAATAGGATATTGTTTTGTTAATGCTAAGACTTGTGCTTTAACTTTTTCCAGTTCTTCTGCTTGCTTACGATGACGTAAGGCTTGGTCGATTAAACGGGCCACCAAACGCATTTCGTTTTCCTTAAAACCTCGTGTTGTTACGCTTGGTGAACCTAAACGGATGCCACTGGTAATCATCGGTTTTTCCGAATCAAAAGGAACGGTGTTTTTATTGCAGGTGATGGCAACTTCATCTAAAATTTCTTCCGCCATCTTCCCGGTAATACCTAAACTCTTTTTCACATCGACAATCACTAAGTGATTGTCGGTGCCCTTAGCGACAAGCGTATAGCCGAGCATTTGTAATTCTTGGCTTAAGGCCTGGGCATTAGCAATAACTTGTTTTTGATAATCGATAAAATCCGGCTTTAATGCTTCCGCAAAACAAACCGCCTTGGCCGCAATAATATGCATGAGCGGTCCGCCCTGAATGCCGGGGAAAACGACTTTATTGATCGTTTTCGCAATCTCTTCATCATTAGTTAAAATTAAGCCACCCCGTGGCCCTCGCAAGGTTTTATGGGTTGTTGTCGTGACGACATCGGCATACAAGACAGGATTAGGGTGGAGTTTCGCGGCAACTAATCCGGCAATATGGGCCATATCAACCATGAGCTTGGCCTTGACGGTATCACATATGCTACGGAATCGTTTAAAATCAATAATCCGTGAATAAGCACTCGCCCCCGCCACAATTAAGGCCGGTTTAATTTCCTTGGCTAGTTGCTCTACTTCTTCATAATCAATCAAACCGGTTTCCCTATCCACATGATAAGCAAAAAACTGATAATCAATGCCCGAAAACGATAAGGGATGACCATGAGTTAAGTGTCCCCCTTGGTCAAGCGCCATCCCCAAAACTCTATCACCCGGTTTGATTAAAGCTCGGTAAGCCGCCATATTAGCGGTGCTCCCTGAATGGGCTTGCACATTAGCAAAGTTCGCATCAAATAATTTTTTAGCCCGTTCGATTGCTAAATTTTCAAGGACATCGACATGAACGCAGCCACCATAATAACGTTTGTTGGGATATCCTTCCGCATACTTATTTGTTAGAATTGATCCTTGAGCTTCAAGAACCGCTTTCGAAACAAAGTTTTCGGAAGCAATTAATTCAATGTTGTTTTGTTGTCGTCGTGTTTCTTTTTGAATTACCTGGTAAATTTCGGGGTCGCTTTTTTTCAAACTCATAATCCACCTCACCATTTATAATTATACAAAAGAACTTAGAAAAAAGAAATAAAAAAACGATAAAAATTATTATCATTTCCATCGTTCTTATTTTTTAAATCTTGACAATTTCATCCAGGCATAGGCAAACAAAATAAAGCCAAGGTAACCAAAGCCCATGAACCCCCAAGTTTTTAAAACGCCATCTAAACTTTCGGAAAAAGCGGCAATTAAGGTAATGCCGACTAACAGTCCTAAACCGATTACTAACATGATGTACCAGCCAATTTTTTTCATTGCTTACTCCAAAATATTGGTGGTGATATAATCTACTCCCCACCTAATTAATTTTCTCGCTACTTTCACATCATCAACCGTCCAAACATTGACTTCCAAACCGGCATTTTGAAAAGCTTTCACATGCTCGAAAGTCAAACTTTGATAGTTGGCATCTAAAGAGATCTTTAAATTTATACATTTATTAATAACTTCTTCCGTAATTTTACTAGTTAAAAACTGTAATCTTAGTGAAGAGTCGAGTTGGGATAATTTTTCCAAATTAGCAAAGCGAAAGGAAATAAAAATAACTTGATGCAAATACCCAAAATTCCTAATTTCCGTAAGTAAAGCTTTTGTTTGCGTCATCGTTAATTCCGGTTTAATTTCAATAACACAGCATTTTTGATATTTTTGCGATATTTCCAAATATTCTAAAAGCGTGGGTACCCGCAAATAATCTTTTACTACAGTGCTCCTAACTTCATAAAGAGGAATTTGCTTGATGTCCTGAAGTAAAGTATCACGAATAAGACAGTCTACACCCGCAACTCGTTTTAAGTTGTCATCGTGGCAAACAACAAAAACATCATCTTTGCTTAAGTGAAGATCACACTCGGTGCCAAAATAAGAACGATTGCCCGCAGCAATAAAAGCCGCCGCACTGTTTTCTCGTTCCAAGCCGGAAAGCCCTCGATGAGCAATCATTTTCGTATGCGGATGGCGGATTTTAATGGTATTCATAATACCTCTTTCTTTTAAAAAACAGGACCAGAAGGATTCGAACCTTCGCATGATTGGGTCAGAGCCAATTGCCTTACCACTTGGCGATGGTCCTATATCAATAGCATTGATATTATATCTTTTTTTTGTACAAAAAGCAAATGTTTAAACCCACACACCTTTTACAATCCAAAAAAAGAAAGAGATGATTTTTAAGTGATTTTAAGGTAGAATTAATTAAAGAGAAGAGAATAAAATGGCTAAGAAAATAATAACTTGGTTTTCTTAATTATATGTTAATTGCTAATATTTTCTTTCGATGTCTTGGGCTTAACAAATAAGCATTTTAATTGTATAATAGAGAAAACAAATAAGAAGCCGAATAATATGGTTTATAAAACTTAAGAAATGAGAAAGTAGATAAAAATGAGTATTGGCAGTAATATCAAAGACCTCCGCAAAAAACGCAAACTATCACAAATTGAACTAGCAAACAAACTTAACATTGAACGAGAAGTCCTTGTTAACTGGGAGCATAATTTGGAAATCCCAAACGAAACTCAAATCATGCAAATTGCTAGTATTTTAGGTGTGGCTTATTCCGACATTGTTTCAAGCGACCAACACATCCGTTCCGTTCAAAAAGCGGAAACAGAAAAAATGGAAAACCTATTTACACCCTATCTTCAATCAGGCGAATCCCTCCATTGGACGGGGAAACCTCAATCTAGATTGAATTTTGTTACGCTTCCCGTTACTTTGTTTGGTTTATTCTTTTTAGGCTTTGCCCTCTTCTGGACAATTGCGGCAATGCAAACTGCCTTAGAGATGGCCTTTTTTGGAATCCCGTTCATTGTTGTTGGCTTCTTTTTAGTGTTTGGGAAAAAAACATGGATGAAGCGTATTTCCGGTCATGTCTATTATGGCGTTACCAATAAACGCATTTTAATTCTTACCCGCGGCCAACAAATTGCTTTTTCAGAAATAGCCTTGGAAAGTCTAAGCAACGTTGTGCTTTCACCGGGTATCAAAGGAACCAGTTCTATTACCTTTTATGTCCGCAATGAATCTATTTTTAATCACAAACAGCCGTTCTTCTATTCAATAGAAAACGGTCCCGATGTCGTTAACCTAATTAATGAACTACGCCAAAAACGACTATCATCACAATAAGAATTTTATCTTTCGGACTGTTGCTGCAAAGAATCCATTGACATAAGCAAAAACTATCTTATTTCTTCCTTTTTATTATCAAATTGTTTGTTGCGAAAGTATAATAAGAAATCAATAAAGACCATGACAAAATTTAGGATGTAAAAACCGATAACATAGTTAATGTCGTGATTGACAATTTTATTGGCGATGCCTAATGCATAACCAAGCAAGATAAAACAAAGGAAAATAATACTTTTTCCCTTTGCCGTTTTTGACCGATACGATTTATAAATTGATAGGGGCCAAGATACTCCAAAACAAATAACCATTGCTGCTTCTAACATAATTATTTCTCTCCTTCATTCCTAAATTATTATAACTTGTTTTTATTTTATTTCAATAACAAAGCAAAAAAGATATCGTGTTGAACTGATATCTTTTTTAATAAGTAAGACGATTATATTAAAAGTAAATCCTATCGTTTAAGTTAAGATATGAAATTTCCTCAGCAATTTGAAATTGACCACCTATTAGGTTTAACCATTCCTTTGTTATCTTAAACCTTCGAAATATAAAATTGTATACAAAGTTGATTCAGTGATTTTATATCTTTAATGGTGCGATAAAAAAAAGGGCTTTTGCCCTCTTTGTTCTTTTGATATTAACTTAAAGTTAAAAATAATGCCGTCATAATAACAATATCTTGAAGGAAGTGAATTAACCAAGCCCAGAAAAACCCTTTTGTTTCATGGATGCTTTTTGATAAAAGCCAACCTAGAAAGCCAGCTAATAATACTCCCGGAATTTTTCCAGGATGACCAAAGTAGTGCCCTACTCCAAAGATTAAAGCTGCTAATCCCTGAGAAATATAACGGTTTAAGTTGTGGTATTCAACGATACTTACAAAAGTATGACGGAAGGTTATCTCTTCAACGAAACTATTAATTAAAGCAAATAACACGACAATCAAAAAGTTACCGATTGTAAATGTTTGAATAACACCATTTTTATAGACTTGGAAGTAGATGACTATTGCCGTAACTAAAGTAATAATGATGGCTAATGAAAGTCCACTTACTTTCCAAGTATCCTTCTTTTCTTTTTTAAAGAAACCAATCCACGGTTCGGGATTGATTTCCCCATCGATTTTGTTTAAAGCTAATAACTTAACTGATTGAAACCTAGTTAGAAGTCCCATAATCAAGATGATGACAAAACTTAAAACTAGTGTCGAAATTTGGTAAGCAAAGGTTTTGTTTAAATAATCTGTTGCTAGAAAGTTAACTTTAATTACTGGATGAACCGGTAAAGTAAAGAGTGCCGCAACCATTAATCCGACGAGGGCAATGGTAATTGAGAGATTGATAATAATTTTTTTCACAAGTTTTCCTCTATTTTTTTAATTGTCTTTTTTAACCATTTAATGGTGATTTCATTTTGGATGATTCCATAATCTAAAACGAGATTAAATGAAAGCTTCTTTTTAATATTGGGGATTGATTTCTGCATAACAAGATATATTTCTTGTTGGTTTTCCAGTTCTTGTAAAAGAGTTTTTAAATCCACTAATAAGGCGGGGTAATCTTGTTCATTACTAACAAATAACTTTAACAACAACTCATCACGGTATATAATCGTATATTGGTGATTCGATAACCATTTTGATAATTCTTGTTTTCCTTCCGCAGTAATTTCAAAAATGATTTTATTTCTTGCTCCTGGTTCAGGTATCTTTTTAATTAACTTATCTTGAGCCAATAAATTAAGTGTGCGATGAACATTGCTATATGATTCGTTCCAAAAATAGCCGATTGATTCTTTAGCAAACTTAGCAAGATCATAACCCGACATCTTTTTAATGTTTAATAATCCTAATAAAGCATGTTTAGTTGACATTTAATTCCCTCTTTCTTTCCCATCATTAATTCTTTCACCTCATTATACATATATCTATTAGATAGGTCAAATAATACGCTCTCTAAATTTTTAAAAAAAATTTAAATTATTTTCAAAATACTTGTTGACAAAAATCATACTTCGTGATACGATGTATTATGTAAAAGGAGGTATGCCATGGATGTTCAGTTAAAGCGGGGGCTCTTGGAAGTAGGCGTACTAGCGGTCATTCGAAATGAGCCCTCATATGGATACCGTATTATTAAAGATATGGAGCCCTATGTTAGTCTTTCCGAATCAACTTTGTATACCATTTTAAAGAGGTTGGAAGATACCAAGATGTTAAGGGTGAAAACCGTTGAACATAATTCAAGACTGCGGAAGTATTATCATATTACTAAAGAAGGAATGGATAAAATTGAAGAATTTAAAGAGTATTGGGCTGATATCAAAGCCTTGGCTAAGTTAATTATTGGGGAGGAAGCCATATGACAAAAGACAAATTTTTGGAAGAACTTAGGTTAAAACTAAAAGGTTTACCTAAAGACGATTTAGAGGACCGCATCGCTTTTTATAGCGAAATGATTGACGACCGAATGGAAGAAGGATTAAGTGAAGGCGAAGCCCTTAAGGAAATTGGCACTTCCGATGAAGTAGCCGCAAAAGTAATTGAAAAAACTCCCCTCACTAAAATCATCAAGGAAAAAGTGAAACCAAAAAGAGCCCTAAAAGCTTTAGAAATTATTTTACTAGTATTAGGATTTCCCCTATGGTTTCCGGTATTAATTGTCTTTTTAGTATTCATTTTAGTTTGTATGATTTCTTTATGGTCCGTTGTCATTACTTTATGGGCCGTTGAAGGCGGATTGATTGTCGGGGCGTTCAATGGTGTCATTAGCGCCTTGGGGCTACTTTTTGAAGGTGAGTATTTAAATGCCTTAGCACATTTGGGTCTAGGAGCATTATCAGCCGGTCTTGCCATTTTTCTCTTTTTTGGCTGTTGGGCCGCTAATAAATATACTTTCAAGTTAACTCAAAAAATAACTTTTAAAATTAAAAAATTAATTGTTGGTAAGGAATAAGAACAATGAAAAAAACAACTAAAATTTTAATAATCGTTGCTACCGTCTTAGTGGTAGTTGGACTATCAATCTTTTTAATAGTCTTAGCCCAAAATGACTTTGATATCACCAAATTGGATGATCATCGCACTATTGTACGAGAAGAAATTTTAACCGAAGATTTTAATAATATCGCTATTGATGTGGAAATTGATGATATTATCTTCCTTAAAACCGAAGAAGCCAGCGCTAAAGTAATTTGCAAGGAATCGGAAAAACTTAAATTCCAAATTAACGTCGTAAATGACACTTTAGAAATCAAAGCGGAAGATAATAATAAATGGTATCGTCGTTTCACTTTTGGATTTAGATTTAAAACCGAACAAATAAGCATCTACTTACCAAAAAATAACTATCATGTATTGACAGTGAACAATGATGTCGGGAATCTCAAGGTGCCAGCCGGTTTTACCTTTACCAAAATTGATGTGGAAGTATCAACCGGCAATATTGAAATTTTATCTAAGGTCAATAATCTTAATATTGAAACTTCCACCGGAGATGTCAAGTTATCAAATCTAAGTGCTGACAACATTAATGTTGAAACATCAACCGGAAAGCATACTTTGGAAAATATTAATGTTACTAATCAAATCAAGTTAGATACCAGTACCGGAACGGTAACTTTAAAAAGTGTTAACTTAGCTACTTTAAGAGTTGCGATTTCAACCGGGAGAGTAAATTTAACCGATGTCGTTGCTACCAACAGTTTTAACATTAATTCCAGCACGGGAAGAGTCAGCTTAGAAAAATGTGATGCCGCCGAAATTTATATCAAAACTTCAACCGGAAGTGTGGTTGGGACACTGCTTACCAGTAAAATATTCCACACTAAATCCGATACCGGCGATATCAATGTCCCTAAAACAATTACTGGCGGGATTTGTGATATTGAAACAGGAACCGGAGATATTGATATCACGATTCTTAATCCTTAAATAGTAATAAGTTTAAATTAAAGCGTAATAAAAAGGTCCAAAGTTTTGGGCCTTTTGTTAGTTGGTTTTTACGTTTGATATCATTAAATGGTAATACGGAGGAAAATTAATCCTTTTTTTGCAACTTAAAATTTTATTTTGATTTCCTTGAATATTAATTCTCTTATTTCATGCCATGATAAAGACGGATTTTCTTCATAATATCCATATTTATAAGTGAAAATTTCGTTATGAAAACTCTTATTATGTTGAGTAATTGAAGCAGCCCGATTGTGGGCATTTAAAACATCAATGATGGTGAATGTTTTAAAAATACTTTTTAAGTTGTCTTCTCTTTTTGCAAATGTCAACTTAAAACAGTTTTATATATTCAAGACAATAAAATAATAAACTTGTATTAGTTTGATACTATGCTACCATCTTTTTTAAAAAGATATTGGTTTATAATAGGTAAATATTTTATCCTAATTTATTCGCCTTTACTCGTCCTCCTCATAATAGTATGAATAGTCTATCCCCTTTAGGAACATTTCGCGATTATTAACATCTTCAGTCAAAGCTTTCTTTAATAATTCGCAAATAGATGAAGGATTATAAGGACTTTCTTTCATGGCAGACAAATATTCTTTCTTTTCAATCTTTGACCAATCAATACATTTACTAATTCTTTCTTTAAGAAGCAAATCTAACCAAATTCTCGTTGATCTCCCATTTCCTTCCATAAAGGGATGGGCGATATTCATTTCAAGATATTTATCCACTATTTCCTCAAAAGTAGTATCAGGCATCCTATCAATATCTTTTAAAATTGACGACAAAAAATCACCAACAGCAAAAACAAATCCATCTTTTGAAATCGTCTTAGTTCTTATTTGACCGGCAAAAGGGTACAAACCTTCAAATAAATAGGCATGAATCTTTTGTAAAGAGATTGTTTTTCCAATTTCTTCTTTTTTTATTAAATTCGTTTTAAAGAAGTCATAAGCTTTCTTTTTGCTTTGTTCATCAATCGGATCAAGCATAGCTTTAATCCAATTTTGCATCTCTTTTCGATACTTGGAAGGAATTATTGTGATAAGTAGCTTTATTCCATCTTCATTAATAACATCTGAATTATATTTTTTACCATCGCTAGCATATAATTTCTGTTGTCCACAAATTGATGACAACTTAAAGCATTAAGAACAATTGAATTTTTATTTTTTTAAAATCCAACTTGTTGAAAGTGATTCTTTCAAGCTTTTCAATAAACGAAGAAATAATTTGTAAATGCTCTTCCTGGAAACTGTAAACAACGATAACATGGTCTAATTTATACACCTAGGTGTATAATCTAGGTGTATAATTCTACAACTAAAAAATAAACAAAAACTGCGGAAAACTCCGGTTACAACAAATGTCTCCCCAAATAATCTTCCTTTTTATACATTTAAAATAAATGTTTTAATAATCTTGGCAACAAATTTAAGTTTTTTTACTCATAATAACACCGACATTTATATTTTTAGGAACAATGTCCTTATGAGGCTTTATCCAACAAAAAAGGGCCATGTTTCTCTCTTAAGCGAGATTGAACATAGACCCTCTTTACAAACTTTTTAATTTGTTGCTCCCCAAACGACCGGCATTGCTTTTCCGTCATTGTAATTCCACTGACTGTTCCAACCACTTGGCTTAGATGCGGCTGCGCATCTGATTTGCAATGTTGTTTGACAACCGTTAAAGATGGTCGACCCGATTGTTGTTACACTGTTGGGAATAAAGATTTGCATAAGGGCAGGGCAGTACGCAAACGCAGCATTTCCAATCGTTGTTACCGTATCGGGAATAGTAAGCGATGTCAGATTAGAACAACCGGCAAATGTTGATGCTTCAATTTTCTTAAAACCTGATTGGAACACCGCTTTAGTTAATGATTGACAACCACTGAAAACACCATTAGCGGTAGTAACATTAGCTGGAATGCTTATTTCTTTAAGGCCACTACTCGTAAAGGCGAATGATCCAATGTACTCTAAGTTTTGCGGTAATGAAATACTTGTAAGTGAAGTACAACTCATAAAGGCACCGGATTCAATTGTTTTGACTGTGCTTGGAAGAATAAATTCCGTTATTTTGGAGTTACAAAAAACATTTTGACCAATATATTCAAGGTTACTGGTAATGCTTATTTGGGAAATATTATTTGAATAATATGGGTGAGAACTACCATCGGTGCCAAATGCTACATCAGGAAGCCTTGTCGCATCCGTAATAATAACTTCCGTTAAACTAATCGGAATATAATACTTTTTATTATTGTCATATGCCGGTGCATAATATCCAACCATACTGTTAGGAAATTGCATTTGACCGAAGATATATGCTATCTTCCCGGCAAAGCGATCATTGGTGGTTCGATCGCAACCAACAAAGGGGATTGTTAATTTAGTTAAATTGCTCATGCCGGATAATACTCCGTCATCTAATTTAACCAAACTATTCGGTAATGTTAATTCCGTAATCCCGGTGTTATTCTTAAAGGCTTCAGAGCCGATATATTTTACCGGTTTCCCATTAAATGTTTCCGGAACGACTACAACAGCTTCCGTACCAAGGTAAGCAATAACCGTATAAAAATCACTGCCGTCATTTCCTAAACCGTATTCAAATATACCGTCGCTAGTTTCAGAAATTTGCTCAACTTCAATTACCGTAGTAAAGGCCATATCTTTTCTGGAAATGAAACTATATTGGTTGTTTTCCGGTAAGGTCGTTATTTCTCCGTTAACTCTAAATTCCGTTAATTTATGTCCGGCCGGAATTTCTACTTCTAAAACAACTTCAGTATCCTTTAAAACTGTGTTTGAAATAACACCTGTTGGTTGGATTATTTTAATAGAGCCGTCATTTGGTAATGTCACCAAATAATATTTATCCCAATATTCGACTCTCAATGTTGTATCAAAATTAAGATTGAAAGTGAAAGTGACAACACCAGCAATCATGCTATCATTAATAAAAAGATTGGGCATTTTTCCGATCTCATCTCTAATTGCAACCGTAATTTCCGTCCTTTCCGGAATATTGTCATAATCCGATATTACCGGTGATGTAACGGTTATTGAACCATCACTAGGCAAACTTAATTTAAATAATCCGGCCATTGTCGTCATTATTGTTGTTGGTTCAGTTATTGTAAATGTGTATTCATTATTTTCATTAAGTTTATCGGTTTCATCATCATAACCAACAACAAATTTTTTAAGCGTTTGTCCTGCTTGGACGACTACTTTAACCGTAATAACGGTGTTGACGGGAATGCTATTAAGATCAATATCTATTGGTGATACCAATTCAACTGAAGCATTGGTTGGTAAGGTTAATGAAACATTCACATAAGCAGACCGCCAATTAACGGGTCTGTTATCGGGATTCCAATCAGGATTCCAGGTGTCCGGGCAAAATGTTATCGGTGTTTTAATAGTAAGTTTGTCGCAACTCTTAAAGACATTAGCACCCATATTTATTACTCTTGTATCAACAAATATTACTGTCAATTCTTCGCAATAAGAAAAAGCACTTTCATCTATTTTTTCCAATGAATGCGGTAATGTAATGTTTGTTAATTGAGGATTTGCGCTAAAGGCGTTTTCTCCAATTGTTAATAATCCTTCATAAAAAATGACATTACGAAGATTAGGCGCCTTATAAAAGGCAAAGTTTTTAATCGTTTTAACGTTGGAAGGAATCCTTATTTCCGTTAATCCTGATTGATTAAAAGCACCTTCACCAATTTCTACTACCTGATCAGGAATGACTATCGTTGTCAGTAAGTGGCATCGATTAAATAAATTGGCAGCTATTTTGCTGATATTATTTGATAGTTTCACATTAGCTAATAAAGCGGCATTCATAAATGCGCCTTCTTTAATTTCCGTTACCGTATCAGGTATTACTATATCGCTTAGATTATTACACTGTGAGAAAGCTTGCTGTTCGATCGTTTTTATACTATTAGGTAAGTTAACAGCCGTAATCTTCGATGACAAAAAAGCACTGGCAAAGATTGTTTCCGTTCCCTCTAAAATTTGATAACTTTCTTCTCTTCCTACCGGATATAACAAAATCGTTTTTAAATCTTTTGAATAAACAACACCATTAACCGATATATAGTGAGGGTTGTCTTCGGAAACATAAATATTTAACAGATTATGAGAAAGATAGAAGGCTGAATTAAAGATATATGAAACGTTTTTAGGAATCGTAAATTCGGTAAGCTGAAGACAATAGCCAAAGGCGTTCATTTTGATTTCTTCTGTCGCTTCGGGAATAACGATTGCTTTTAAATCAAGGCATCCAAAAAAGGCATAGTCACTAATTAAAATTAATCCCGAAGGAAGATTAATTTTTTCTAAATGTATGTAATCAGTAATCGTTATTTTCGTTTCATTGGCGATATAGTTGGCACAAAAAGCTTTTTCCGGAATCATGTCGGTATCCGTAATGCTTACTTCCTTTAAATCATTAGGTAGATAGTAAGCTGATTCTGTGGTTGTGAAAAAGGGATAAGTATTAGGATAATTTGTTTCGCCGAAAATATAAAAGAATCTTTTCTCTACAGAACTCGGGCCTGAATAATCTCTTTCCCTACCAATAAAAGGAATCGTTAACTTAGTAAGACTACTTAAACCAAAAAGGGCTCCCTGATCAATCATTTGGATACTCTGGGGAATTTCTAGTTCTAATACAGCATAACCGTTATTTTTAAAAGCGTCAGTTTCAAGATATTTTACCGGTTTATTTTGATATTCACTCGGGATTTTAACAATCACTTCATTACCGATAAATTCTTTTACTGTATATCCTTCTTCCGGTGTGCCCTCATTTAATAAGATGAAAGCAAAGGAACTGGCCGTGCTTACTTTATAAGCCGTTATTAATTTTAAAGTGACATCACTTGTAACTGTCAAGGTATGTTGATTATCAACTAAAGTAACTGATAAATCATTGACTTTAAAATCAACGACATATCTGGTATCAGGAATAGTAACCCGCACTGTTACTTCCGTGTTTGACTCAATCCTGTTAAGCGTTAAATCAATCGGTGTTAAGACGGCAATACCGTCGGGATAATCACTATCCAAGGTTAATTTATAAACATCTTCCAACACCGCATCAATAGTTGTATTCTTTACTATAACCACAGTAAATTTCAGTGTCTGGGAATCAATTATTTCCGTTCTATCCACACCATCAATTAATAAGGATTTAAACTTTTTGTTTTCGGGAACAACACCGATAAAATGAAACTCAACACTAGTTCCGTGAGGAACTTGGGTTAAATCAATACCGGGAGTTAAAAGCTCAAAAAGATTATTATCAAAAGTAAGCGAATAAGTTTTAATCGCTTTTTCAAATTTAACGATAACATCATGATTAGGCATAGTAAAGCTAATCGTCTTTGTTGGTGACATTAATAAATCAGCGACTTTACTGACGCCGTCAACTGTCAATACTTTAACTTCTTCCGACGCGATATCATATGCTACCGTTAAAATTATTTTAGTGCCTGCCAATACTTTTAAATTATCGCTTTGGTTAGAAACAACATTATTGGGTAATGTTAATTTATAAGTTTTTTGTTGTTCTTCAATATCTTTATAGGTCACTACAACGGTAACATTTTCGGTAACGACAAAGCTAAACTGATTGTCAGTTAAACTTTTATCAGCACCGTTAACTTTAAATGTTGCTACTTCTTTATTAGCGGGAACATTTACCTTAATTGTAACTTCGGTATTCTTTTCCACTTCAGCAAGATTAATTACTTCTGGTGATATCACAACAACAGTATTATCAGTTGGTAAGTTGATACTAAATGTTTCAACATCAGGACCGGTAAGGTCTTTAAAACTGACTGTGATTGTAATATTTTCGGTAATGACAAAGCTAAACCTATTATCAGTTAATGGCTTATCAACATTATTAACTTTAAATGTTGCTACTTCTTTATTAGCGGGAACATTTACTTTTAAGGTAATCGTGGTGTTTTCCTTAATCTTTAATAAGTCTAATTTAGTTGGCGCCTCAACGATAACAGATCCATCGGTTGGCAAAGTTAATGAGAATGTTTCTTTGTTTTTACAAGCCGTAAAAATAAAAGCAACTGCAATCATTAACACAACAAATAACAGTCCATTAAATTTTTTAAGCATATAATCTTGCTTCTCCTTTAGTTATTTTTTCCCAAAAATAATCTATCTAAATTATACTCCTATTCACACACTAAAACAATTATTTTTAAATTAGCATCAACAAATATTAAAAATTGAATTTCATAATATAAATATTTATAAAAAATCAATGAGTTATTTTCTCTAATCCTTTGTTTGTGAAATTAACAATGTCTTTAATTAAAAAATAAATGTTTTATATGTTTTGTTGGAATTTTCCTTAAATAATTTCTTTAAAATCATGGCAACTTTATCCGTAGAATCAAATTCAAACATTATTGATTCAAATTCATTAAACATTTTATTTATCACAGTTAACGCAAAGTCAATAAAACTGTTTTTATCGTTGCTTGTAATGTAGCATAATTCATTCTCATCTATAAATACTAAGTTTTTAACCTTCTTATTTTCTTCTTGGTAAATAACTTTATTGGGAATGATTGTAACAAAATCACTAAAGGTTCCTGTAAAAGCATTAATATCTTGATGGGTTTCTAAATAATAATCAAAGGCATATTTAGCAATCTTTTCAAATTCTTGGCTGTTTCTGGTAAATGATTTAACATCTACTTGTTTATAGTCATGTATAATTAAATCTTCCTTTTTAAACTCTCTTTCGAAAGTTTCTCTTTTTAGTATGAAACCTAATTTGAGGAGATTGTTTATTATATCTGTTTCGGTCGATTCAAGCATTACTTGCAGGGGTTTGTTTAAATGGGTTTTAATGGCCTTTATACGAGTTTTATTTAAATTATTAAATGTTTGTTTTATGGGATATAGATATTGATTATTGGTATGGAAGATATTATCGTATACGACATAATAAATGTCTCTCATATCACTTAATTTATAATATTTGAAGATTTTATTATCCGCTATTTCATTTCTTATTTCTGGAGGTAAATCTTTATATTCAATTTGTGTTATTAGCATAAAAATCATCTCCTACTATTCATGTCAATTATTTTAATTGTATCCTTTACCAAAAAGAGTTAATCTTTGACGACTATCTCTCTTTAAACTTTTAATTGAAGAATTAACTAGATATTCCTGTTGAATTCTTTTAAATTTTTATCAAGCTTTTTAAAAATACATCTATGTTTTATTGTGATTTTAAATAAAATATCACGTTAAATTTTAAGGTCTTAAGCAACCAAGAGGTACAACATATATACCATCTTCAGGTCTTTGATAAGCCATCTCAGTATTAGTTAATATCATTAGAAATGATGGTTTAAGTTTAGAAATATCAGCCAGTTTTAAAAGATTTGCACTTGCTTTATCTAATTCATTACTACCTAATTTAACTTCAATACCGCCCCAAGAACCATCGTTTAGTTCAACAATTAAGTCAACTTCAAGCCCAGATGAGTCATTATAGTGATATACTTTACCGTCTATTTCTTCCGCATAAATTCTAATATCTCGTGTAGCAATAGATTCAAATAAAAATCCAAAGGTTTCAAAATCATTTAGTAATTTCTTAGGAGAAACATCAAGAGCAGCAACAGCAATACTGGGATCAACAAATTGCCTTTTATTACTCTTTCTAAGTCGACTAGCACTCCTAATATTAGGCGACCAAGGTAAAACATCTTCCACTATAAATAATCTTTTTAAGGCATTCATATAGCTATCAAAAGTTTTAATACTTACTATTTCTTTAGATGATTGATCTTTGTAGATAGTTGAGTCCGTAGCTAATGTCGATACATTTCTTGCATAACTTTTAACAAGTTTTTCTAATTTCTCTTTATCTTTTGATATACCGTCAACTTCATCGCTGTCTTTTTTGATAATGCTTTTTAAAAGGTGTCTTGGAAGTTCAAATTGTAGTTCTTCTTCCAAATCAAGACTTCCAGGCCATCCCCCCCGACAAATTAATTTTGTAATATCATCTATGCTAATATTAGACATCGCAACAGAAGGAATTTTATCGTGGTGATTAAATAAATCCTCTAAAGAAACAAGGCCATTAGACTCTCCACTTTCATATAAGCTCATTGGCCTCATATAAACTGAATTTATTCTTCCCGTCCCAGTATGAAGTGTATTTATGTTTTGTTTTCTTGTTGATCCGGTTAGAAGATATGCTCCTTTATAATTATGATCATCAATATCAATGCGAATAAAATCCCATAATTCCGGAACATCTTGCCATTCATCAAACAAAACCGGTTTTTCTCCTTCTAATACTTTTTCTTTTGCAATAGTGGCTAAAGTTTTATATTTTTCTCTTACTATTGGGTCTTGCAATTTTACTATTGTATTCGCAAACATACTAGCCGTTGTTGATTTACCAACCCATTTAGCACCTTCAATAACTACACCACCACTAAAACTCATAGTTTTTTTAATTCTTGATTCAATTAATCTTTTTCTATAATTAATATTCGCCATTTTCAGCCTCCATAGCCACATTATATAACACTATTCCATAAATTGCAACGATTAAATTCCATAAATTGCAGTGGTTTAATTCCATAAATTGCAGTGGTTTATCGTTGAACTTAATTCTATGTCTTCCTAGATGTCCTCTTTAATATCAAATATATTTTATCGTTGCCTTTATAGCAACCAAGAATCATAAGCATTCAAATTGACACTTTAACGGCATATCATTTTTATATAAATAGTTTAATGAGATGAGTTCGAATCCACGGGATGAGAAATATAAAAACAATAATGATATTAAAAAATCCTTGCTGGATGATTTAATTGTTTTATTAGCTTACTAATTAAATATTTAAATGCACTGGTTTTAACAAATAAAGTATAATATTAAAATGTTAAGTCACCAATGAGGGAATAGTAGGAAATTAAGTATTCTTATGATTTTGCTGTTTTGTTATTAAGAAACATAAAAAGAGATAATCTTTTACGACTAACTCTTCTAAAATTTCGTTTATTTTGGTTTGCTTTTTTACTTTTTTAATTCCTATTTACTTAATTAGTTTTCCTATTTTCATCTGTCGTCTCCACTGAGGAGCAACACCGTCATCTTCCCAATATTCATCCATTTCGACAATCAATCCGTTTGCAAATTTTAAAAAGCTAACAACATGAAACAAACAAGCCTTATCTACCGGATTAACTTTAGTCACTGTAATCATAGTATCGTTCATTTCTTCTGTGCATTCAATTTCGCCATCCCAATCTCTAGGATATTCGCAATTTGCCTTAATTATTCCGCAACAGTAAAAATCTCATTGCTACAATACCACCCTATAACAGCATCAAACTATTCATGTTGTAACTCTTTCTATGCTTTACTTGTCCTTGTTTTTGAAATAGTCCTTAACATTAAACAAAGTCTTCTTGTCATAGCTTCGAACAAAGTTAAAGCCCCTAGAAAAGCCTAATTCAATTATGTCAATCAAATAGTTTAATTCTCATCGCCCATCAACCATCTAGCTAAATCAAATACTTTTACACCATCTTTTATTATTATCGGATGTGTTGTATTTGCTAATATAATTTTAGGATAAGCATCTTTTATAGCAATTAAAGGGGCAATTTCTCTTTTTAATGTTTCTTCTCTACTCATATTATCTGATACTTGAATATAGATTTTTTCACTACCCTTAATAGCGATAAAATCAACTTCTTTTTCATAAAGTTTACCAACAAATATATCATATCCGCGTCTTAACAACTCGATTGCTACAATATTTTCATAAGCTCTTCCATAATCTATATTCCTAACCCCTAATATAGAATAACGAAAGGACAAATCAGACAAATAATATTTATCATTTATTTCTAGATACTTTTTACCTTTAATATCATATCTTTTTACTTTATAAAACATAAAAGCATCACACAAATATTTTATATAATTTCCTATGGTCACATGATTTGTCTTAGTTTTGGTATTGTTTAATATGTTTGATATATTATTAGCAGTTGTAAGATTGGATATATTGTCCATTAAAAATTCTGTCAGAGTATCTAACAGTGAGACATCTATGATATTATATCTATCTACTAAATCTCTTTTAATTAACGATGTATAAACATCTTTTATGTATGCATTTGCATCTTCTCTGTTTTCATATAAATATGAACCGGCTAGGCCTCCTACTTTTAAGTACTTTTCTAAATGATTAGAAAAGTTATCTTTTAAATCAAAATATTCCAAATATTCTTTAAATGAAAATGGAAAAATGGGAATTTCTATGAATCTTCCTGTAAATAAAGTAGATAAATCCGAGCTCAATAAAAAAGCATTAGATCCGGTTAAATAAATATCATATTTTTTACTATTATGTAGGCTGTTAATAGCAATCTCAAATTTAGGACAAAGCTGTACTTCATCAATCATTAAAACATTTTTCGTATTAGGTTTATAGTTGTTTTCAACATACGAATAAAGACTTTTATAATCTTTTATATCATCATATTCTAAATCGCCATAATCAATTTCTATTAAATTTGTTTCAGGTTCAGTTTCTTTAATATACTTAAAATAAGCTCTCATAAGTTCAGATTTACCAGATCTTCTAATGCCAGTAATTATTTTAATATCAGGAGTGTTTCTAAGTCTTTTAAGCCTATCTAAATATAAAGTTCTTTCTATAAGCCTCATAACTATACCTCACTTTCAAGAAAACAATAATTTTGTTATCTTGAAAGTATTATACTCCACACTTTCAACTTTTTCAAGTTTTTTAAATCTTGAGATAGTGTCAAATTGTTTTGGGTAAAAATAAATAAATTAAAAAATGGTGAAATTCACCATAAATTATATATACTTATAAAATTGTGATTTACAAAAGTGTGAGAGTCTCTTATAATTGATTTGCCAA
>Ga0208694_1000194_pt1 | contig 96339 bp, 68 predicted proteins | sample AD_UKC078_MetaG_FD_184442 | JGI IMG/M metagenome (GOLD analysis project Ga0208694, IMG submission 184442) | Active sludge microbial communities of municipal wastewater-treating anaerobic digesters from USA - AD_UKC078_MetaG (SPAdes) (version 2) | ecosystem: Engineered > Bioreactor > Anaerobic >...
GGACGCTTTCCCGCGCAATCCGCGGCTTCAGGGGTGCGGCAAACACGAATCCCGAGCTTGCCAGCCCACAGATACCCGCTCCCCGCCCCGCGCTACCCTCGCTCCAAGCTCACAGCGCAATCGGCTCTATTATACGACATGTGTAAAAAATGAAAGGCCATTTTATGCTAATAGGAGCAACTAAGGGACAGGTGTTTAGACGACCTCAACTTGGCCGGTGCCATACCGACCTGCTGTTTTCCCCTCACGTGTCTGAAAAAGAGGGCGCGGTGGTGAAGAGCGGCAGATCAAGCGCGCCGCCAAGCGCGGTAACCTTCACATAGACCTTGTGCTTGGTCGGCTTGAAGGAGTTGACCGCTACCCTGCCGACCCAGCATCGTCCGGTTTCTTCGGTACGCTCCAGAATAATCGCGTTGGTCCCGTTCACCGCGTAGGGCGCCTGTCCGCCGCCCCCGCCGTGGTCACACATGAACACCGCCGACAAATCCTCCGCCGGTTCCCGCAACTTCACGGTCACTTCCAGCGTGTCGCCCTCCTTCACCTTGTCGCCGCCCCCGGAATGCCGACAGAGCACGTAATTCGCCGGTTCTTTCTCAAGCGCGGCATAAGCGAACTCGAGATCGAAGTTGTAGTCGTACCAGACGAACTGCATCGACCGCGTTTTTTCGACTGGCTTGAGCGGTATCGTATACAGCCCGGGCTGAGGATGCGTCACTCCCCCGCAGAGATAGTTTCTGGTTCCGTCCATATACACCGACCAGGCATTGTAACCCTTCCTCGAAAAGAACTTCTCGAACCGCACCGTGAACCAGTGCGCCTCGGGAGAGACCTTCACCCCCAAGTTTGACGCATGCCCCCTGATGATGTAGCCGCCGCCTTCGCGCGGAGTGACCGTCCCCGGCTTGCAGAACCACGTCCTCTCGCCGTACTTCTCGCTGCTCTCGGCGTTTTTCTCGTCGAGCAGCCACAGCGGATCCTGCGGCTTGACCGAACCCTCCGTACGGGCGGCGGGGATCTCCTCGCCGTCCCTACCCAGCTCGATCTCGTAGAGTTCAACGTGCATCCGCCCCTTGTTGCCACTGAAGGTAATGCGCATCTTCACCGTCCGCACGCATTCGCCGAAATCATAGACGATCGAGTCTTTCGTCCGCTCGAGGATCTTCACCGGCGCAAGCTCCAGCCAGTTGTCGTTCTTGCGGATCGACACGACCGGGTCGTTGTCCCAGCGGCCAAACAGCCTCACGATATGGAAACGCTTTGCCCCTTTTGGGAACGAAATCTCAATGAACGTCTCGGGGTCCCAGCTTTGATAAAAGGCGATCACGTCCCTCGTACCGTCGAAGAGCTTGACGCTCTCCCCGATCGGCTTCGAAGCGGAAAGCACGATGTCCTGATAGTTGCCGAGCAACTGGTTGTCGCGCCCGAGACGCTCCGCCTCGAGACGTTCAATGAGCGCCTTCGTCTCCGCATAGGTCGGCAGCCCTTCGTCATGCGGTTCCGTTGTGCCGATGATGACCTCGAGGGGCTCCAGGCCGAGGGCCGCGATCGCGCGGCTGAAGGTGCGTTTGCCGCGGAATTCGCGAAAATCCCCCTGCAGTTCCGGCACCGACACCGTCTGCGGCTCTTGCGTGAGATTGACGAGCACGAACATCGCCTCGTTCCCGAGATCGTAGCGAACACACTTCACGCGGTCGTTCTTCACAAGCCAAGTGCGCTTCGCGTTGAGAACAAGATTTTCAAGCGCGGCGAACGACGAGAAAACGTAACGGTTCCCTTCATAAAGCGCGGGACGGTCACCCATGTCATGGTAAGCGTATGGGAAAAGCGACTTGCCGCCGTGGATCATCGCCGCCCAAGTGTGGCAGACATACTCGTCAAAGGTCGGATAGTCGTTCAGGAGCGAGTTCTTGTAGGAGAACAGGGTCGGCAAAAACCCGACGCACTTATCGGGGTGATTCTCCGGCTGGAACGCATCAAGGAACCCGCCCATTTCAGCGGGTGACCGGCCATAACAACGGTTTCCGTTGCCGTCATCGTGCGGATTGAGATACGGATGGGTTTCGAACCAGTCCGCGCAGTCGATGTACCTCATCCCCGCCCGGCTTGCGGTGAGGAGCGGATGGTAAGGGTCGATCTCCTTCATATGCTCGTAGATGTGCCGGAGATAGATCGGGGAAACTCCGCGGCACTCAGGTTCATCGGAAATATACCAGTAGACGAAGTCCTTGTCTTTTGACTGTTCGACCAGCGCATCAATCTTCTCGAAGTACTCTTTGCAGGGAACGACATCGCGGATCGCCTCCTTGCGCTCAAGCCCCTTGATGACACGTTCGGGCTCCAGCGTACCGCCGCCCACGACCTCGGTCGTCATGCACAGCCCCTCGTCCGCCTTGAATTTCTCGTCGAACGCCGCCCCGCCCATGTACCCCTGCGCGTAGATGCCGCGCCGGAGCGTCGGCCTGCCGTCGACGATGAGCCGCCCGTCCTCGATCCACGCCATGCGGCGCCCGGTCGGCGCAAGGTTGCGGATGGTCAATGTGAAATCATCCACCCTTTCCCCGTTTGCCTTTTCGACCCTCAACACAGCCGCCGAGCCTTGTTTGAATCCGGTGGTATCGAAATCGATCTCGCCGCCTCCCTCGGGAAGCGTCACCTCACGCCTCGGAAAACCTTCGCCCTCGAGCGTCACCTTTACCCCGCCCTTGAACGCTGCGTTCACGCGCCCTTTCACGCGGTTCGCGCATTGTCCCGGATAGAAGTTGTCGCGGTACTGCGGCAGCGTCAGCTTCACGGCGATTTCCTTGAAATCGACCGGTACCGGATACTCGCGCCGGTAGGTCTCGCCGGTCTTCACGCGCTTAAGGGCGAGCGGCACAAGGTGACGCCCGTTCCCGGTGAAGGAACAGCCGGCCTTCACCCGGTTGTCGCCGACCGTAAGACTTAAAGCCGTCGTTTCGAGATTCGGCGACGAAAGCTCGTACTCCCCCGCCTCGGCGACGTGAATCTTCAGCGACGCCGTTCCCGTAAGGCGGTCCCCCTCGCGACCGCCGATGGCCGCGTTCAGATCAAGCATCGCGACATCATCCGCTGCCCTGCGCTTCGGAAAACCCTTCATCTTCCGGAACCGCTTCGGCTCGGCAAATCTGCTGAAAAGAGGGCTCCAGCTCGTGAGTTCCCTGTTCGACTTGACAAGGCGGTTGCGGCACACGTTGACAAGCCACTCCTCGGTCCAGTGCGCGTTGCGGTTCATGTAGAACGCCGCGAGCGGCAGCGCGATCTCGAGCGTCCAGCCGCCATCGAACTCGCCGCGCGCGACCTGCCATTCGGGTTTGTAGGGATCGGGATGGATATTCCCGCCCTCGCTCGCGAAGTCCGAGTAGACGCCGCTCGACTCGGCATAGCCGACCGCGAAATGGTAGAAGTCGAACGCGCTCCCGGACGGCGCGAAGAAAAACTCGACGGTGTTGCCGCTCCAAAGCGAGGTAGGCGGCATCGCCCGCACGGCGTCCATATCCGGCTCATAGCACTTGACCCCGAGATAGACCGTGCTTTCGTCCACGAGTAGCGCGAATTCGGTCTTCGCCGTCACCTCACGATCCTTGACGACATTCTCGAACTTGGCAAAACCACCCTCCCAGGCGGTCTTCGACCAGCACGGTTCATCGAGTTTGCCATCGACGGTGACCGGCTCGGAAATCCGGCAAACCTCTGCGGCGGAACCATTCATGCCGCCCATAACGAGAGCGATCAGCAAGCAGACTTTCAACTGTTTCATCATATTTCTCGCAACTTCTGAGCCGGGCGGCACATCGTTACCGATACACCGCACCGGTCTTCGTCTTGAATGTACCAAAACCGCTCCGTGCCCACAATGTAATCGGTTAGTGACAGGGGTGTGCGAAGATCGCGCGTTTCTGGTGAAGGAGTTATGCATAGCAGGGTAGGGTGGGACGTCTCGGACCACCCACCGGCCCAAAGGGCCGAATGCACCATAGCCCGGGGCAAGCGGAGCGCAGCCCTGGGCTATGGTGAGGCCGCCCCTTCGGGGCTTGGGCTCCGCGCACAGCGCGAGGAAAAAACGCTCAACGTTCAATTGTCAGCAGGCGGGGACGCCCGTTCCCGACTGCACACACAAACCACGCACTCGACTCATGGTCTAAATACCTGTCCCTTCATGGTCTAAATACCTGTCCCTTAGTTGCCTGTGGATTTGGCACCACGCGGACCCTGGCCCGCGTTTTTCACCAGCAGGTCGGCATGGCACCGGCCAAGTGGGGGGAAAAGATGCGCATGGACACTTCAGATTAACGCGACTGTGGCAACAACAAAATGCGCGCTTGCCCATAGTTGTCAGAGCGAATACCATTTTGAACGTGCGTGGGGGCTGTCCGCCTTCGCGAGGTAGGCTCAATAACACTGCTGGCGTGCGAAAAGATGAACATTCCACTGGTCCAAAAGAAGAACGCATGAGGACTCTCGCGTTCGTCTTTGCAGTCATGACTCTGTGCTGCTCGTGTAGCGACGGATTCGTGACAAAGAAAGTCCATGAGGCGACCGGAACGCTTCCGGAGTTCCCGAAGGTCGAAGTTGTCGAACCTGATCGCTTTTTGAACGACTTGATGCTCTCGCCTTTATGGAAGGTCGAGAAGGATCGGAATGGTCGCTTTGTCGCCAAGGCGCGTTCCATTATCCCAGACAGCCCGTTCGACGAGCAGGGGCGAGAGTTCTTGTTCGAATTTCTTGCGACCCCAGGCAAACCAGCGCCCAAGGACTTCCGCATTCGCGATGAGTATCTCGATGGTCGAAAGACTTTCTCATCCTTTCAGATACATGTTGTTTTCGCGACACCTAATTTGGCGCGCACGCCCATAGGACAATCCGGGCAATCCGTTACCATCCCCGTGTACGAATCGTTCCAGCAGAAGATCGGCCCGAACTCCTCGTCAGACCTCGCCATCCGCTTGAGTTCGCGACATGAGATCTATGCCATACTGCACGAGCAAGGCGCAGACCCCAAGAGAAGCACGACCTTCGCCAAGGTCTTGCCGACCCTGCATGAACTGGCCGGCATTGCTCAGAGTCCGACGTCATATCGGGTTGAGGAGCGTTATGCCGCGTTCTTCGGACGCTTCTTTGATTCGCCCTTGAAGGATCAACAGATCAAACGTTTCCCCGGCATTCAGGATCGAGACACCTTCTACGGATACTTCAGAGTCAAGCCAGCGACCAGCTACAACGGCATCAACATCAAGATATCCCATCCGGTGTACTGTCCGGACGAAGGGACGCGGAAGCATTCCAGATTGGCGAAGGCCGAGTATTCGGGCAAGCCATATCGGGAGAATGACGTGGTGTTCTTCTTGATCGAGGACAACGCGGTCTACCTGTCGGGCGAGTACGACGAACGTTTCGGGACATTCACCGGAAAGGAAAGTTTCGACGGGACACTGGAGGTGCTGAACGACCAAGGGCAAGTCCTGCTCACGACAACAGACAAATTCAAGGGGTGGCAGAGATAGGCTGGCCCAGTCAGCAAATGCCGGGTACGGCTTCGCCGCCCCCGATTTGTGGCGTTCTGCCAGCATGGTCTAAATACCTGTCCCTTAGTCAGGTGCTGGGCTGTGTGGCACGGGCATCTTGCCCGTGTGGCGGCGTTTACGCCGCCGGACGAGCAGACGCTCGTCCTCCCGGCGCTTCGCGAGACGGATGAATGCCCGGCGCCCGCCCTCGCGGGCTCTGCCCGCGACCAATCACAAATCTAAAATCACAAATCCGCGAGCAACTATGGGACAGGTATTTAGTGCGCAGTTGATCAACTTTCGCCCTTGCCCCGCTCCCGTCTGTGTGACACAATACAGCAAGTTATCATTGTATTAACCTGACCCAGCGGTCGGCGACGTGTCGGCTATTGGTCAGTGGAAGAAAGGAAGGACCAACACAATGGCAAGAATTACGATTCCGGTTGAAGAGTTTAAACAGCGCGTTGCAAATGCAGCAAAACTTGTTCAGACCAAGGGCCTCGACGTTCTCGTTGTCAACGGCTCCGAAGCGGACTACGCTGACACGCGTTACTTCTCAAATTTCTGGCCTGTTTTCGAGCGCGTCGGCGTCGCGATTGCCGCAAACGGTGAAGCGGCGCTCATGGTCGGCCCCGAATCACAGGTTTTCGCTGACGATTTCAGTTGGATGGATCGCATCTGCGTCGTCTATCAGTACCGCGAGAGCGCGAACCCCGCATACCCAGAGCTGAAGAGCGAGTCTTTCAAGGACGTTTTCAAGCGGCTCGGCGTGACCGGCGACAACATCAAGATCGGCGTCGCCGCCAAGCTCAACACGAATGTCGTCCAGTTCGAAGGTATTCGCGAGTGCTACCCGAAAGCCGAGATTGTCTGGGCAGATGACATTATGCTCGCCCTACGCCGCATCAAGTCCGACAACGAAATCGCCTGCATCCGCGAGGCCGCCCGCATCACCGAGCTGGCAACCCATGCCGTGATGAAGGAACTGCGGCCCGGGAAGACCGAGCTTGAACTCGTCGGTGTCGCGCAGAAGTGCATCTACGAAAACGGCGCTGAGTATGAAGGGCTTCCGATGTACTGCTTCTCCGAGAAGTCGACGCGTCACGCGATTTCCCGCTCGAGCTACAAGAAGATCGAAGAGGGCGATATCGTGCAGCTCAACCTCTCCGCGAAGGTGTGCGGTTACTCGCCGTCGATCGGCCTGCCGGTCTGTTGCGGCAAGCTGACACCCGAAAAGCGCGAGCTGGTGCAGTTCGGCCTCGATGCCCACTATTGGACGGAAGAGCATTTGAAGCCCGGCGTTCCCGCATCTGAGATCGCCAAAGGGTTCATCAAGTTCTACGAGGAGCGCGGCAAGCGCGCCAACTACTTCTACGGCCCGTGCCACGGCACCGGTCTCATCGAGGTCGAGGCGCCTTGGATGGAGACGAGTTCCGACTACGCGCTGGAGCCGAACATGACGTTCCAGATCGATACATTCGTGACCTCGCCGACGTTCGGACTCCGCTGGGAGAAGCCGGTCGCGATCACGAAGGACGGCTGTGTCAACCTCGCGCCGTCACAGATCGGCACCAACGGCCCGATCGAAGTGTGTAACTGACAAAACAAGTCGTTTCTCACACGAAGACACGAAGGAAAATGGATTGTCCTGGTAATCGGTTAACGACAGGGGCGTGCGAAGATCGTATGTTTCTGGTGAAAGGGAGAGCAGAGAGGCGCACACACAAAACACGCGCTCGACCCGCGTGCCCCCCTGTCACGAACCGGTTACATTGTCCTGAAAAACCTTTGTGCCTTTGTGTGAGATAAAATTGAATTGCGGGCTCCGCCCGCGTTAATGAGGTTAAGAACATGCGTTATGAATTGATGCGTCCGTCACAGATCCGGAAAGCGATTGAAAAGCGCACCCCGGTCGTGCTGCCCTTGGGTGTGCTTGAGTATCACGCCGAACATCTTCCCGTCGGCATGGACACGCTGGCTGTTGAGCGCGCGCTCCATGAGTACGAGAAGATTGCGGAAGTCGTCATCCTCCCCAGCTTCTACTGGGGAGCCTCCTCGCGGGCTGTCGCGCCGTGCGAAGGCCGCGGCTCCATCCCTGTCAATTCGCAGGCATTGGTGCCGATCGCACGGGAGATCTTCCGCGGGCTGCTGGATGTCGGATTCCGCAACATCCACACGATCATCCACCACCAGTCTGAGGATTTCAACGCCGGCATGCCGACGGACCTTGCGTTCCGTCTCGCTTCCCGTCAGGTGATCATGGAGTTCCTCGAAGAGAAGCGGGGCGACGGCTGGTGGGGCGATCCATCAAGCGCGTCGTACTATGAGGATCACGATAATCTGGATGCGAATCCGTTCATCTGGATCCAGAACCATGCGCTCATGGATGCGGAAGTGCTTGCGAAATATCCGTTCGACCACGCCGGGGAAGGCGAGACCTCGCTCATGATGTCTCTCTGCCCCGACACCGTCAACATGGATGAGTTTGACAAGTCCGCCTGGTATGCGGAATCCGCCCTCAAGGCATCCAAGGAAACCGGTGACAATGGCGTCAAGATGATCCTCGATCACTTCCGCCGCATCTTAAAGTGAGTACCTGAAAATGAAAATCAACCTTCGTAATGAGTTCTTTTCCGAGGTGAAGCGCACACTTGCCGAGAGCGGAGAGTTTAAGGCCGAGACCTTCCGCTACTCGACCGGCGTCGATGCGCTCAAAGTGTCCAACTCGCGCGGTTCGTTCACGATCCTGCCCTTCATGGGACAGATGATCTGGCGGTGTGACTTCGACGGACGCGAACTCACCATGAAGTCCATGTACGAGGAGCCCAAGGATTGCGTCAAGTGCTTCAACGAGTCGTACGGTTGCTTCATGATGCACTGCGGGCTCACCGCGATGGGCAACCCGACTGCGGAAGACACGCACGTCGGCCACGCCGAGCTGCCGATCATCCGCTATAAGGAGGCGTACATCGAGTTCGGCAGTGACGAACTTGGCGAATACGTCGCTGTCGGCGGCACGGCATATCATGACATGTGCTTCACCTACAACTACGCGTTTTCGCCGCGCGTTGTTCTCCGCAAGGGAGCAGCGAAACTCGATATCTTCGTGACGACAGAGAATCTCAAGGACCTGCCGCTGGAGTACTACTACCTCTGCCACATCAACTACCGTCCGGTCAACGGCTCGAAGATCGTCGAGTCCCCGCTTGCGAAAAAGCCGATCATCAACCATGAGGTGCCGGCCGACTACCACAAGCCGTGGGCGAACGCGACGAACAAGTGGCTGGCCGTGCTGGACAAGGACTACAAGGCGCAGTCCATCGTCGGCGCGAAAGGCGAGTCCTACAAGCCGGAAATCGTGAACTGCTACTTCCACAAACCCGACAAGAACGGCTGGGCTTTCGTGAAGCAGGTGTATCCGAAAGGCGGCGGCGTGTTCGTGCGCTATCGTCCGGAGGAACTCCCCTACGCGACGCGCTGGATTGCGCGCACGAAGGACGAAGACGCGATGGGCATGTGCCTCCCGGCGACTTGCGAGCACAAGGGACGGCTCTACTGTCAGGCGCACAACCAACAGCGTTACCTCGCTCCCGGTGAGTCAGTCACGTTCCATGTTGAAACAGGAATGCTCTAATCATGAAAAAAACCTGTGTCATTCTCGCCGTGGCGGTATTCGCCGCCATCGGCGCCTTTGCTGATGTCACGATCGAGAATTCCCGCTTCCGCTTTGTCCTCGGCAACGACGCTAAGGCGAAGTCGCTCGTTCTCAAAGCTACGGGCGAGGAGCTTCTCGACCTGAACGAGGACCTCAGGGCCTTCGCGGTCATCCAGAACCGTCCGTTCAATAACGAGGTGAAGCTCACATTCCCGAACAAGCGCACCGAATATCGCGCGGACCGCGTGTGTCGCGAGGGCCATTTCCTCTACATCGGCTTTGAACTCATCTCCTACGAGGCGCAGCTCAAAGTCACCGAGGCCGCCGACTACGTGACGTTCGAGCTTGTGGACTTCCCGCTCGGTCCGCGAGGCGCGAATCAGCTCCAGATGACCTACCCGCCGGTGGACGTCATGAAGATTCTGGACCTGCCGGTAAAGAACCGCAAGCACTTCGGCGGCTGGCTCAACGTCAGTTGGGACGATGCTGCGGCGGTCGCGGTTGTCGCCGCCGAGCCATACACGTGGATCGACAATTCGCGACGTCACGGCTTCCGGCTGATGACCGCCGAGGCTCACCGCAACCTGAAGCTGCGCGGAGCAAAAGCGGCTCTGATCGTTTCTGCGGCGGACACCTTCATGGATGCGATGGACGCCTTCGAGCGCGATCTGGGGCTTCCCCGCGGCGTCCAGAGCCGCCGCTCGCAGGAGATCAAATCATCGATCTACTGGAGTTCGGGGGTACGGCCGTCCACGGTCGACCGGCACCTCGCCTACGCGAAGCAGGGTGGTTTCCGCAACATGCTGATTTATTATCCCGCGATCTGCAAGGGTGCCAAGGGTGACGGCGGCTACGGCGGTATCGCCGACTACGAGTTGCTGGACGAGTATGTGAACGGCTACGATTCGCTCAAGGAGATGCTGGCGAAAATCAAGGCGGCGGGCATCACACCGGGGCTGCACGTTCTGCAAACCTTCATCGGCTTCAAATCACGCTACGTCACTCCCGTTGCCGATCCGCGGCTCAACCTGACGACGCATTTCACGCTGGCGAAACCCCTCGGCAAAGAGGACGGCGATATCTGGGTGCACGAAGACCCGTCCAACTGCCCGACCAACGAATTGAGCCGCATCCTCGCCTTCGGCGGCGAACTCATGAGCTACACGGGATTCACGACGGCGCGCCCCTACAAGTTCACCGGCGTAAAGCGCGGCGCGAAGGAAACAACCATTGTCGAGCATCCGAACGGACAGATCGGCGGCATCCTCGATGTCTGCGAGTTTGGCGGCAGAAGCTGCTACATTAACCAGAACAGCGACCTGCAGGACGAGATCGCAGAAAAGATCGCGAAAATCTATAACTGCGGTTTCGAGTTCATGTACTGCGACGGCTCGGAGGGCGTCAACGTTCCTCAGGGCATCCACGTCCCCAACGCCCAATACCGCGTTTGGAAAAAGTTCGACAAGAAGCCGCTCTTCATGGAAGGCGCGGCCAAGGCGCACTTTGGCTGGCATCACCTGAGCGGCGCGAATGCCTTCGACGTTTTCCCGCCAGAAATTTTTAAGGATATGATCGTCCGCTGGCCGCTTTACGCCGCCCCGATCATGCGGCAAGACTTCAGCCGGCTCAACTTCGGTTGGTGGGGCATCCGCCAGCCGTCGGATAAATCTGTCGGCACGCAGCCTGACATGTGGGAGTTTGGAACGTCAAAGGGCGCGGCTTGGGATTGTCCCGCAACGATCCAGTTCAACTTGCCGGCCCTCGAAAAGCATCCGCGCATGACGGACCTTCTGGAGGTCATGCGCCGCTGGGAAGATGTCCGCGCGAAAAACTGGCTCACCGATGCGCAGCGGGAAGCGCTCAAGGATCCGAAGCGCGAGTTCCACCTGTATCTTGACGACAAAGGCGCATACACGCTTTGCGAGATCGAGATGCTTCCGGCCAGCGCTGAGGCGAAAGCGCTACGCGGGTTCGTCTTCGAGCGTAACGGCAAGCGCGTCGTCGCCTACTGGCATACGCACGGCGAAGGCGAGTTCACGTTGGACTGGGCCGGGCCGAAGACGCTCAAGGCGGACAAAGTGCGTTATCTTGAAACATCCATGACAAAAGCCGAGATCGCAAAAGCTTTCTCGGCGGCTAAGAACGGCGGCACAAAATGAATCCGATACTCGGCATGCTCATTTTCACCTGCGGCGGTCTCGCGGGTGCGACCTTTCTCCTTCCGGCCCGCTATGTGAAGGGCTGGGCGTATGAATCATGGTGGTTCATATACGTCCTGGTCGGGCTTATCATCTGTCCGCCGGTGATCTGCACTTTCACCGTTCCCGACTTCTGGAACGTCGTCATGTCCGCCCCGAATGCGGTGCTGCTGCGCTGCGCCGGCTTCGGCATGATGTGGGGCGTCGGCGCGCTGGCTTGGGGGCTCATGGTGCGCTACCTCGGCATCGGGCTCGGGCTTGCGATCGGCTGCGGACTCTGCGCTGCCACCGGGACGCTCATCCCGCCGATCGCGACCGGTCACGCCGCCGACCTCGTCAAAGACGCTGCGGCGCTCACGGTGCTCGGCGGCGTGTTCGGATCCTTGGCCGGTATTGTCTTTGTTGGTCTCGCGGGCAAGCTCAAGGAAGACGAGCTGCCCGAAGAGGAGAAGAAGAAGGCGGTCATGGAGTTCGACTTCAAGAAGGGCATCATCACCGCGATCATCGCGGGCATCTTCTCCGCAGGCATGAACTTCGGCCTGCAGAGCGCGGGCGTGATTGAGGAAGCCGCAGTCAAAGCGGGGGCGAACCCCTGCTGGCGCGGGATGCCGGTCATTATGGTCGTGCTCTGGGGCGGGTTTATCGTCGAAGCGGTGTGGTGCTTCCAGCAGAACTGGAGGAACAAGACCTTCGGCGACTATGCGAAGCCCTCGCTCCGCAACATCCTCCTCTGCGCGTCGATCGGGATCATCTGGGTCATGCAGTTCGTCTGCACCAAGGCCGGAGAGCCTCTGATGGGCGACCTCAAGTACATCTCCTTCGCGATCATGATGGCTTCGACGATCCTCTTCTCCACGATCATCGGCGTGATGACGGGCGAATGGAAAGGAACAAGCGCCAAGACCAAGGCCTATCTCGCATTCGGCACGGCAGTGCTCGTCGTCTCCTTCTGCGTGATCTCCTTCGCCTCTAAACCCTGATCGCGGAAGGAAGAGGTAATAGGTAAGAGGTAATAGGTAAGAGGTAATAGGTAAGAGGTAATAGGTAAGAAGTAATAGGTTACACTCGGCAGAACCGGCTCAGATTTGAGCAAACCGCCAAGACGCCAGAAACGCCAAGGGGGGGGGGGTCTGGTTTCATGAAGTTCCATGTGTTTCATGGTTCCCCTTGAGCATTCCCCCCGGACGCAATGCGTTAAAACAACAGGGACGCGCCCCGCGTCAGCTACGGCGGACTCCGAATCGGACTAGCACCGGACGATGGAGACTGAACGGGCCGTGTGCCGGTGTGAAGACGCCGCTCTTCGCGTCGTAGGCATAGGAAAACAACTCGTTCGAATTCTCATGGCCCAGTAAAACGAATTTTCCGCCGGGCAGAAACTCGAAATCACGGGGAAATTCGCCCACCAGTTTGGAGATCGCCAGCAAGGACATGCGCCCACTGTCAGGATCGAGATCATACGCCGCGATGCTGTCATGCCCGCGGTTCGAACCGAACAACTGACGTCCGTCCGCGGAGAGTTTGATCGCCGCCGCCTTACTGTACGCCTTGAACTCCGGCGGAAGCATCGGGACGGTCTGCACCAAAACAAACTCCTCCCCCGTATACCGGAACGAAGAGATCGTGTTGTTCAACTCGTGCAGGACGAACGCGAAACGTCCGTTGGGATGGAACAGGATGTGGCGCGGTCCGGCTCCGCCCACGCTGCGGATGGTCAGCGTAGATCGCTCGCGCAATCCGCCCCGCCGTTCAGGGAAGTCGTATACCCGCACTTGATCAAGGCCCAGATCTACCACGCAGAGATACCGTCCGTCCGGTGTCACTTCCGCGCAATGCGCGTGTGCCTTGTCCTGCCGGGGTTTGCTCGGACCTTCGCCCTCGTGCTGCACTGTCACGGCCGGCGCATCGGTGAACCGGCCGTCTTCAGCTAATTCGAACACCCCGGCCACCGCATTCGTGTACTCTGCAAAAGCCAACGCCTGTTCCGAAGGATCGAGTGCCACATAACAGGGTGGCGTCACCCCTACCGGACAATGGTTGAGCAGCCGGAGCGTATCACCCTGCACCTCATACGCCGCAACAGCGCCGTTTTGCGCGGACGCCCCGTACTCCGGCATACCGAGCCCGGCGTACAGGCGGGTCCGGCTGGCATTCAGCGTCAGGTGGATGGCGTTCTCGATGCCGCCCACCAGACCGACCGGACAAAACGCGCCGGTTTCGCTGTCCGTCTCGAAGATGTGGATGCCCTCTTTTTTCTCATCCGTATAACAACCCACGTAGGTTAGATAGCGCATGTTCCCTCTTAGCCGACAACGTTTGAGCGTTGAACGTTCATATGATTCCTTGTCTCTTCCCATCCCGTGCGGCAGACTGGCAGAACCCCTGCGGCCCGCCGTTTTCTCAACCGCGAACCTCGCGAAACACGCGCTTGGCCTTGCCTTCGCCGCGCGGCAGCGTGCCGGGTTTAAAGACATCACCTTTCGGACTGAATCCGAGCCGCTTCTTGAGGTGTTTCACCACCTGATAACCGGTGACCCCCTCCTCCACCTCAACGTTGATGCGCACATCCGTCACCCCGTGGCACTCCTCCAGAATGATCTGGTATTCCGGTAACACCCCCGGGATTTCCATCAGTGCCTGTTCAACCTGCTTCGGGAAGAAATTGACGCCTTTGATGATCAGCATGTCGTCACACCGTCCCGTGATCCGGTCGATGCGAAGACTCGTGCGGCCGCAGGCGCAGGGCTCCCGGCTGACGATGCGCGATAGATCCCGCGTACGGTAGCGGATCACCGGAACCGCTTCGCGTGTCAGCGAGGTGAACACCAATTCGCCCACCGCTCCGTCCGGCACGGGCGCGCCAGTCTGAGGGTCCACGACCTCCGTGAGGTAGTGATCCTCCCAGACGTGGATGCCGCAGCGCGCCTCGCAATCCATCCCGGTGGTCCCCACCCCGCCCGTCTCGGTCATTCCATAGATGTCGAATGCGCGGATTCCGAGCCGTGACTCCACACGGTTGCGCATCTCGTCGGAAAACGACTCCGCCCCGAAAATCCCGATCTTCAAATGGGGCAGTTCGATCTGTTTCGCATCCAGTATCTCCATGATACGCGCCGCATACGAGACGACCGAACCCATGGCCCGCACCTTGAAGTCGCGCAGCAGCATGATCTGGCGCGCCGTATTGCCGGAACTGGCGGGCACGGCGAACATCCCCGCGAGCCGCGCACCGTGATAAAAGCCGAATCCGCCGTTGAACAGACCGAAGGTCGGCATGATCTGAATCGCGTCTCCTGGCTGAAGGCCAGCCATCACCTGACACCGCGCCATGCACTCCGCCCATTGCGTCAGATCGGCCTCGGTGTACGCCATCACAACCGGCGTGCCGGTGGAACCTGAACTCATGTGCATCTCCCGAATGGTATCTTGCGGCATGCAGAGCATACCCAGCGGATACTGATCGCGGAAGTCGTCTTTGGTCAGGAAGGGCAGGGACCGGAGATCATCCAGCGAACGGATATCTCCGGGCTCGATGCCATGCGCGGCGAGCCGGTCCCGGTAAAAGGCATTGTTGGTCCAAACGTGGTTGACGGTCCATTTCAGTCCCGCGAGTTGCACAGCCGTCAACTCGTCCCGAGACAGGGTTTCCGCCCGCTCGTTCCAAAATCGTAATCTGCTCATATGCTTTTGCCCTGCCCCGGCGGATCGTTGCACGTTCCGCCTCAAACCTTCATGAAAAGAAAAGTATGCTATCGTTTCCCTCTGAATCCGGCAATCTAATCTTGATTTCACCTTTCATCCGCATCTTTTTTCGCTCCCCATTCGGCCGCGATTCCGTTACGCTTAAAAACCATGAACCTGATTCCCCCTACCCTGTTGCATCCGAACCGGACCCTTGCCGGGCCGGACAAGATATTGCATCTCACGCAGGAAGCCGCCGGGTTCGGCCCGCGCGGATTGCTCGTGCACGGCGCTTCACTCCAGCGCTCCGGCCTGCTGGACGCAATTTTGGCGCAACCGCCGTCTGGCATGACCGTGCACACCTGGTGCCACGCGGGCGGCGAGCCGACCGTCCATGCGGTGGAAGCCTTACGTACCGCGATCCGCACGGAACGTCCCGACTGGGTGGCGGCTGTCGGCGGCGGCAGCGTCATGGACCTCGCCAAAGCGGCCGCGGGACTGGCCGACGCGCCAGAAAGCGTGACGTTCTACATGAGCCACGCCTCGCTCATCCCGCCCGCACCCCTGCCGCTGATCGCAGCGCCCACTACTGCGGGGACCGGATCGGAGGCGACTGGAGTCGCCGTGCTGACCGATCCGGAACGCACACTCAAACAATCGATCCGCCATCCCTCCTACCTGCCGCGTCTGGTGATCCTCGATCCGCGGCTACTGCGGGACTGCCCGCCCGACACGTTGGCCGCGGCGGGTCTGGACGCCTTTGTGCAAGCGTTCGAATCGTATACCAGTCGGCACGCCACCCCCTGGACGCGGGTACTCTCTGAACTCGCCCTCACGCGTATCGCACAAAATCTGCTCCCCTTGTATCGCGGCGACGCCGACCGGGCCGCCGCCATGCTGGAGGCCAGTTTTCTGGCGGGTGTGGCACTCTCCCACGCGCGGCTCGGCGTGGTGCACGGCCTGGCCCATCCGTTGGGCGTACGCTTCCATGCGGCCCACGGCCTCGCCTGCGCCTGTTGCCTGTCGGCCTGCCTCGCCTTTAACCGTCCGGTGCTCAGCGACACGCTGCGCGATTTGCGTGACCGCCTCGGGCTGGATATCGAGAACCAGACCGCGACGTGGCTGGAGACGATGTCACTGGCAAACCCCTTTGTCGGCAAGTCGCTTCCGGATCGCGAGGCGGTCATCCGTGAAACCCTGGCCTCCGGCTCAACCGCTGCAAACCCGCGCCCGGTTTCAGCCGACGATGTCTCGGACTTACTCGACGCGATCCTCGGCCACGATGCGCTCCCCGCCGCACCGTATTGAGATGCGGGCGAAGCCCGCAATCTCAAAGGCTGTGAGACTGTGAGGCTGTTAGGCTGTGAGGTGGTGGTATTCCGTGGTTAAATGATCGATCCCGATCCCGATAGCGATCCCGACCCCGATTTGGATGAAACCATGAAACCTTGAAACCAGAAACCTTGAAACCCGATAGCGATAGCGATCCCGACCCCGATTTGGATGAAACCATGAAACCTTGAAACCATGAAACCAGAAACCAAAGAGAGTTGACCCGCGACATTCGACTTGCGGCGTTTGGGTTCGTTGGCAGGACGACTGATCTAGCGTTACGGGTGGGGATGCCCCACGGAGCCCGCAACCTTTTGTTCACAGGTGTGGCACGGGTATAGGGTAAGAGTGCGGCGGGCACAAGGGTGCGAATAAGCCGGATTCTGTTCACCGCCCGAAAGCGGCTCCGATCATTCATCTGAGCAATCTACCCGGAACTCTATCCGGCGAACCGGAACGACACGGGCCGCGTCTCGAGTCCCCTATTTGATCTTGCTCCAGAGGGGGTTTGCCCTGCGACGGCGCTTCCGCGTCCGTCCGGTGGTCTCTTACACCACCTTTTCACCCTTATCCCGCCGAAACGGGACGGTTTGTTTTCTGTGGCACTTTCCGTCGGCACCGATCTGGCAGTGCCTCTCCGGCCTTCACGGCCGGACCTCTCGCCCTGCGGAGTCCGGACTTTCCTCCCCTGCACATGGCAGGAGCGACCGGTCACTCCCCTTGCACCCACCGCAAATCGCAATATGCCGCCCGCAGCGGCGCGGCACGCATCCGCTTTCTTTCCGGATCAATCCTGATACAAAACGCGCCCGCACATCTGACAGGGAACGATCCCCTGATTGCGCCGGACCATCTGCCCCACGGAGGGAGGCTGGACCAGATTGCACCCTTTGCACACACCGCCCTCGTCCAACGCCACCACCACTGGCCAGCGCTTGGTGCGGAGACGCTCGTAATAGAGCAGAAATTGCGGCGTGACCCGTTTGGCCGCCTCGACCCGCGCGCCCTCCTCCGCTGCCAACGTCTCGCGCACTGCGGCCAACCGGGCGTCCAACTCCGTCAGATCCGCATCCACGGCCGCCTGATCCTCTTTCAACTTCGCCTCTGCCTCGGCCACACGATGCCGGACCGGGATCACATCGTCCATCGCCGCCAGTTGGCGCGCCTCGTACGCTTCGATCTCCCCCTCGAGTTTGGCGATCTCGAGATTATACAATTGGAATTCCTTGTTTGTCTTCAACAAGACCTGGTTCTGTTTGATCGACTGGATCTTGTCCTGACGGGCCTTGACCTCCAGCTCCGCCTCGCTGACCCTCACTTGGGCGGCCTTTAACTCCGCCTGCGCTCGGGTCAGAACTTCCTGAACGCTGGTAAGACGCTCCTGCTCCTGGGCCTTACGCTGCGGAATGTCATGGATTTCCTGCTGGAGTTTCCGGATGCGGTCATCAATCTCCTGCAGGTCGAGCAATGGTTGAACGACACTCATTGCGGCACTTCCTTCCGGATACAACTGATAAAGATCACGTATGGTCATGTAGACTACCCGATCCCCTCTCCGGAGTCAAACACAGATCGCTTTTTTTTGCCGTCCGCCGTTCCGCTTTTCCGCTCGACGTAATCATCCCTCCACAGTTATGATCACAATGAAATCACAAAGGAAGCCCAACAAACACGGGGAAAGGGAGAACGGATGCGTTTTACCGGCAAGATGACCATCGCGGTGGCCGCCGTTGTGGCGGGCACGGCCGCGGCCGCGGAATTCACGATCGCAACCAACGGCAGTGACCGGGCGGAGGGAACAGCGGCAGCGCCGTTCGCGACGTTTTCACGGGCGCGTGACGCCGTACGGGCATTGCGAATGAGGGAACCGGGGCGTGCGGTACCCGTAGTGGTCGAAATCCGCGAGGGTGTGTACGAGTTGGAAGAGCCGCTCGCCTTCCGTACGCAGGACGCGGGTACGCCGGAGGCCCCGCTTCTTTTCATGGCTGCGGACGGGGCGAAACCCGTCCTCAGTGCGGGACGCCGGATCACCGGATGGAAAACGGACGCCGACGGTGTCTGGCGCGCGACTGCGCCGGGTACCGCACGAAGGGAAAGAGCCTTTTCGCAGTTTTTTGTGAACGGTCGACGCAGACTGCGCCCGGCTTTTCCGGAAAACGGCTACTTCGTGCCCGAGGCGAATCTTCCCGGCGACACCAATACGCGCGACAGCAGGAAGGGGTTTGTCTTCGTCCGCGGGGACATCCAGCCCTCGTGGCACCATTTCCGAGACGTGGAGGTGGGCATGATTTGGGCGTGGCAATATGCCCGCGCCCACGTTTCATCCATTGATGCCGCGAAAAGGGAAGCCGTGCTTTCTCTGGATGCCGACAAGCTTTTCAACTCTTCAACCCGCACGGATATTTACTACCGCTTGGTCAACATCCGGGAAGGGTTGAAACGTCCGGGACAGTGGTACCACGACCGCGAGACGGGCGAAATCGCCTACATACCGGAACAGGGCGAGACTCCTGACGAGGCGGAAACCATCGCCTCGTGCCTGGAAAACGCAGTCGTGATCCTGGGGGAAAAAGGAGGAAAGCACGTCAGCGACATCACCTTCCGCGGCCTGACGTTTGCCTACACCGACTGGTCCATCAGTACAAACGGCTATTGGGACTCCCAAGGTGCGGCCGAACTCCCTGCCGCGATTCAAGTGGACTACGCAGACCGCATCCGGTTCGAAAACTGCGCCATGCGAAACACGGGGGGCACGGCAGTGCGGTTCGGATTGGGGTGCCGCGATTGCGCGGCCGATGGCTGCGAGATGACGGACATCGGCGGTGGCGGCGTGGCATCGGGTGCCTTCTGGAAAGGTTCGGGCGACAAGGACAACGAGACCTCCGGAACAGTCGTCCGCCAGTGCCTGATCGGATGGTATGGACGGGACCAGCCCGGCGCGGTCGGGATTCTGATCGGGGGCGCAAACCGGTGTCTCATCGCGCACAACACGGTTCATGACGGCTATTACAGCGGGATCTCCGTCGGCTGGACATGGGCGCCGTACCCGAGTTTCACGCGCGAAAACACGGTCGAGTGGAACCACATCTACGGTTATGCGCCCGGCGTGCTCTCCGACGGGGGTGGCGTCTACACCCTCGGGCTCCAGCCGGGCACGGTGATCCGCCATAACCGCGTCCACGGCGCGGTTGCCGCACGGTACGGGTTTCACAGCTTTTACTTTGACCAAGGTTCTTCCTGCCTCACCCTCTCGAACAACCTCGCGTATGACACCGACAGCGGAGTCGTGATTCCGAGTGAGGACAAGTCGGGGAACCTGATCGTGAACAACATTTTCGCGGACGGGCGCGACCAGCAGTTCTACGCGAACGACCGGACAGCGGATTGCAAGTTCGGCACGAACCGCATCGAGCGCAACCTTTTCGTCTGGCGCGGGGCGAACCGGGGCGGCAACACGGGTGCACCGAACCGGTACGCCTCCAATTTGTGGTGGCAGGTCGATTCTCCCGAGAGGATCCAAACCGCCTTCAACGGGAAAACGTTCGCCGAGTGGGCGAAAACCGACACGGGCGCGGTCTTTGCCGACCCGCAGTTCCGAAATGCGGACATGGGGGACTTCACGCTTTCCCCCGACTCCCCGGCACATGCGCTCGGATTCGTTCCCTTTGACCTCACCGATGCGGGGCGGACCCTGCCGCTCTGTTTCGCGGACGACCAACCCCTTCCGGGTGAAACGTTCCCGGTTGCCCCGTTGGATCAGCACAAAACACTCTCAACCGGCTTTGAGGAGTGTTGCGCGGGCACCACAAAGTTCGGTCTGGCGGGCTGGCACACGGAAGGCCGGAATCCGAGCAATCTCCTTGTGTTCGTTACGGAAAAGAACGCTGCGAAAGGCCGCCACGCGCTCAAGATGCTCAACGACAAGTCGATCGGCCCCACACCGGCCCTGCGTTCGTGGGGAAGAAGGCTCTCGGGACGGCAGACCCATCAGTTCGATATGTATCTGGAACCGGGTGCCACGTTCGAGTATTCCATTTTGGACGCGAATGTGCCGCGCCGGAGATATGCGGTGGAAACGGCGGTTTTCCGGGTGAACGGACAGGGCGACCTTGCGGGTGCGGACGGGAAAACCGTAATGCGGCTTCCTTCCGGAACCTGGGTTCATGTCGAAATGCGCATCAGCCTCGGTCTCGCCGCGTGCGGCGCGTATGATCTCCGAGTCTGCCTCCCGCACGGGAACAGCCGCCTCGTTACGGCCATTCCCCTGCCCCGCACGCTCCGGCAAATCGACGGGTTCCGGTTCGCCGTCGGCGGTCAAGACAAGACAGCGGTGTGCCTCGACAATCTCGATATCGAAAGCGACCGTCCCCGATAACCCGATGAAAGGTCCCGCTCAAGCGTCACTGCGAAAAGCGAAACAGCCGAAACCAGAAACAAAAGAATGCGATAACCGCGGACGCGCCCGTCCACGAAAGGACGTGCTTCCCGTCGTTCCCCTTTTGCGGTATACTTCTATGTCATGGTTTCTCTCCGTCATCTCAAGAAAATGCATCAGGGTGCCCTGCCATCCGTCGCGGAACTTGCATCTCTGCTGAAGGCCCAGGGCCGGGTCCGTGAACGGATTTACCGGGCCGCCGACACGCTGAGACGGGAAAACATGGGGGACGCGGTTTTCTTGCGCGGCATCATCGAGTTTTCCAACGTCTGCAAAAACAACTGTCTCTACTGCGGCATCCGGTGCGGCAACCCGCATGTCGGGCGCTACCGCATGTCCGCCGACGAGATTGTGAATACCGCGCGCCAAGCCAAACACTGGGGATGCGGTACGGTCGTGCTCCAATCCGGCGAGGACCCCTTTTATACGACCGAGATTCTCTGCGGCATGATCCAACGCATCAAGGAGGAGACCGGGGTGGCGATCACCCTGTCTATCGGTGTGCGCCCCCGCGCAGAATTGGCCCGACTCCGAACCGCCGGGTGTGACCGCTTTCTGCTGCGTTTCGAAACCACCTCCCCCGCACTGTTCGCCGCGATCCACCCGGATGAGTCGTTCGAACACCGCGTGCAGTGCCTGACTGACCTGCGAGACCTCGGTTACCAGGTCGGCAGCGGATTCATGATCGGCCTGCCCGGCTCTACCCCGGAGATGATCGCGCAGGACATCCTGTTCGCCACGCAGCTCAAGCTGGACATGATCGGGTGCGGTCCCTTCCTCTCACACCCCGGCACCCCGCTTGCGGAAAAACCGTTGCTGGAAGACCGCAGCGTCTATTACAAAACAGTCGCGCTGCTGCGTCTGCTCAACCCGCAGGCGCATATCCCGGCCACCACCGCGTTCGACGCGCTCGAACCCGAAGGCCGCAACGGTGTCCTGATGCGCGGCGCGAATGTGTTCATGCCGAACGCGACCCCCGATAAGTACCGTCGGATGTATCAACTATACCCGGGTAAACCTTATGCCGACGAAGAGGGAGCCACATGCGCGATGTACGCACGGGAGCGTATCGCGGCGATCGGCCGCGAGGTGGACTCCGGCCCCGGACATGCACGAAGACTCACCGTGTCCGCCGATCGGAAGGAGTGCACATGACCGTAACCGTCAACGGCAAACCGCGTCCGCTCGGCAAGGCCCATTCCTTGGCCGACCTGCTGAAGGCTCTGGGGGTCAACGCAATCCACATGGCAGTGGAACGCAACGACGTCATCATCCCCGCACACGCTTTCGAAACCACACCGGTCGCGCCGGGCGACCGGATCGAGATCATCCAGTTCGTGGGCGGAGGCTGATACCCGGAAAACACGCTGCCGCGCCGTTGCGCGCGGCGACGTTTCGCACCCCTCCCCTGTTCATAACCCCTCGGGAACAACAAGCCTATGAAACCTCTCCAGATCGGCGGACGCCTTTTCCGTTCGCGTCTCTTCATCGGAACCGGCAAGTTCGGCTCGCACGACGTGATGCGGCAGGCCATCGAGGCCTCGGGCGCGGAACTGGTAACCGTGGCGCTGCGCCGTGTGGACCTCGATAAAAATCCTGCGGGGGATCCGCTTCTCTCACAACTCGACCCGGAGAAAGTCCTGATCGTGCCCAATACCAGCGGCGCCCGCACTGCGGAAGAGGCGGTGCGCATCGCCCGGTTGGCGCGTGCCGCAGGCGGGTACGACTGGATCAAGCTGGAGCTGACACCCAATCTGCACCACTTGCTTCCCGACCCCATCGAAACGCTGAAAGCCGCCGAAATTCTCGTGAGGGAGGGTTTCCGGGTTCTGCCGTACATCAATGCCGACCCGGTCCTCGCCAAACGGCTCGAAGAGGTTGGCACGGTGGCCGTGATGCCGTTGGCCGCACCGATCGGCACCAATCTGGGACTGCGTACCCGCGACATGATCGAGATCATCGTGTCCCACGCGCAGGTGCCGGTTGTGGTGGACGCCGGACTCGGGCTGCCCTCGCACGCTGCGGCCGCGATCGAACTCGGCGCGGATTGCGTGCTCGTCAACACGGCGATCGCCACGGCCGCCGACCCGGTGGCCATGGCGCAAGCCTTTGCGCTCGCCGTGCGCGCCGCTGAAGCGGGACTCGACGCCGGACCGCGTGCCGCGCGACTCGATGCCGAAGCCTCGTCGCCGCTCACGGACTTCCTGTGGCAAGAGCCCGAGGCAACGCCAGACAACGCCCGCTAACGCGCTCGGATCAAAGGGAAAAATGAAACGGCATGGCGTACCGTGCCGCACCTCACGTGCACCGATCACCCGCGGGCCGCATCGCGCGCAGCGAGTTCGACCTGCAGGGCCTCCAAATCAGTATCGGCAGGCGCAGCCCCGGAGGCCACCGCGGCACGAGCCACTGCCAAAGGCACCCCGGTGAACAACCGGCGGTCGAACGGCTTGGGAATGATGTATCCGTTGCCGAACACCAGATTTTCGCGCGGATACAACGCCTGCACCTCCGACGGCGTCGGCTGCCGTGCCAAGGCGGCAAGCGCCTCGGAGGCGGCCACCTTCATCGCGGTGTTGATCGTACGCGCCTTCACATCGAGCGCTCCGCGGAACAGGAACGGAAAACCCAACACATTGTTGACCTGATTGGGATAGTCGGATCGTCCGGTCGCCATCACATACGGCTTGTCGCCCAGCACCTCGGCCACCCCTTCAGGCCGGATCTCGGGGTCCGGGTTGGCCATGGCAAAGATCGCCGGGTACTCCGCCATGCCGCGCACATCCTCCGCCGTCACCGCGTCCGCCGCCGAAACGCCGATAAACACATGCGCGCCGCGCAGAACCTCTTGCAGCGTACGCGCCGCACTGTCGCACGCATGCCGACGCTTGTGCGCGTTCAGGTCGGCACGGCCCGTGTGGATCACGCCCCGGGTGTCGCACATGACAAGATCCTGTACCCCGGCCGCCTTACACATGTCGGCGATGCGGATCCCTGCGGCCCCCGCGCCGTTGATCACCACGCGCAACGATTCCATTGAGCGATCTGAAAGCAGGGCATAGTTCATCAACCCGGAAAGCGTGATGACCGCTGTCCCCCATTGATCATCATGAAACACGGGGATATCCAGCAACTCGTCCAGCCGATCCTCGATCTCAAAGCAGGCCGGCGCCGCGATATCCTCCAGATTGATCCCGCCGTACATCGGCGCGATCGCCAGCACCGCGTCAATCACGCGCTGCGGATCGGTCTTGCCGGTGTTCGCGCCACCCTGTCGGCAATGGTTCAGAGGAACCGGCCAGGCATCCACATCGCCGAAACTTTTGAAGAGCACGGCCTTGCCCTCCATCACCGGGATACTGGCCTCCGCACCCAAATCACCGAGACCGAGGATCGCCGTGCCATCCGACACGACGGCCACCAGACTGCGCTTCGCCGTGTAGTCGAACACTTTTGCGGAATGGGTGGCGATCTCGCGCACCGCGTGCGCCACACCCGGCGTGTAGGCCAGACACAAATCGGTTTGGGTTTGAAGCGGCTTGGACATCCGCATTCCGATCTTCCCGCCGATATGAAATGCCAACACCGTCTCGCGTGTCACAGAATCCTTCGACATCATCCATCTCCTCGCATGCTTGCGTTCCGGCACACTGATCCGGAATGGAGGCATAGCTTACTTGTTTCCCTGACCGCATGCGAGTCGAAAGCGGCTGCCGCCGCAGACGCGAGCATATCCCTAGCTTGATTTCATGACGTTTCCTGTGTTTCATGGCACGAATACGGAAGTGCGTTCAAAATTGCTGGAAGCACGCTTGACCGTGCGGTGTGCCCCGGTATACTTAAGCGGCATGGTGAACCTGATTTTAGAGCGTGTGCGGGTGATCGATCCGGCAGAAGGCCGGGATGAGACCGCGGATCTCGTTCTTCGCGACGGTATTCTACAGGGCGGTGCCGCGACAACGGAGGGGTTGCGGCGCATCCGGGCCGAAGGCTGGATCGCGGCACCCGGGTTTTGGGATGTCCATGTGCACTTCCGCGAGCCCGGTAACACGCAGGCTGAAACCCGGCGTTCCGGTGCCGGAGCAGCGGCCGCGGGTGGGTTCACGCATGTCGTCACCATGCCCAACACTTCGCCCGCAGGCGATTCCGCGGTTTGGGTGCAGGAGCAAGCCGCTGATGATGTGCCGGTGCGGATCCTCCCTGCGGCCTGCGTGACACGAGGCCGTCAGGGCCGCGATCTTGCGGAACTGGAGGCGCTCGCGCAGGCAGGAGCGGTCGCATTCACCGATGACGGCGCCATGGTGGCGGACGAGGACGTGATGAGGTGCGCCATGACACGCGCCCGCGCGTTGAATAGGCCTGTGATGGATCACGCTGTCGTTCCGTCGATCGCCGGGAAGGGGGTTGTGCGCGACTGTCCCCTCGCACGCGCAAACGGTTGGCCGATCTTTCCGGCCGAAGCGGAAGTGGAGGCGGTGCGGCGCGATATCCGTCTCTGCCGGGAAACCGGCTGCGCCACGCACATCCAGCACGTCTCCTGCGCTGAATCGGTGGCCGCCATTCGGGTGGCGCGCGCAGAGGGCCTGCCCGTGACCGCTGAAGTCACGCCGCATCATCTCGCGCTGGCGGCCGAGGATATCCCGTCTGATGACGGCCACTTCCGAATGAACCCCCCTCTCGGAACCCGCAAGGATGCGCGCGCGCTGCGTGAGGCGGTGCTGGACGGCACGCTCGGCCTTTTCGCGACCGACCATGCCCCGCATACACCCGAAACGAAAACACACGGGTTTCTCCGCGCCGCTTTCGGAGTCATTGGACTGGAGACTGCGATCGGCGTCACCTGGCGAATTCTGGTTGAGGAAGAGGGGATGACGCCCTTGGACTGGGTCGCGCGCTGGAGTTGCGGTCCTGCGGCGTTACTCCGGCAACCCGTGCCCGCATTGCGGCCAGGCCTGCCCGTTGATCTGGTGCTGATCGATCCGGCCACGCCCTGGATTGTGAATCCCGAAACCTTCCGTTCTCGTTCCCGCAACACACCGTTCGCGGGTTGGAACCTCCACGCCCGCGCCCGCCTCACAGTTTGCGGCGGACGCGCAACCTATTCGGATCTGCCATGAACACCCCACTGTTTGAAGACGCCTTCCGCGCCCTGCCGCCCCCCTGCACGGACGGGGAACCCGATTGCGGAATGATCCTTGGTTCCGGTTGGAGCCAGACTTTGTCCGTAGACCCGCCGATCGCGGAGATCGCCTACGACCAGATCCCGGGGCTCGGTGCCAGTACGGTCGTCGGTCACGCAGGCCGATTCGTGTTGTTCGAGCGTCACGGGATCCGCGTGGCCGCTTTTCTGGGCCGCCGCCACTGGTATGAGGGGGCGGGATGGGAACCGGTTGTGCTGCCGGTCGAACTGTTGCGTCGACTCGGCACGCGAAACCTGCTGATCACCAATGCGGCCGGCGGGATCCGCCCCACGTTCAAACCGGGCGACCTCATGCTGATCCGTGACCACATCAACAGCGTGGGACTGAACCCGCTGATCGGCCCGGTCCTTCCCGGCTGGGGGCCGCGGTTCCCCGACCAGTCGCGCGTGTACGATCCGGAGTTGACGAACCTGCTGCGTGAAGCGGCGCACGATAGCGGCACGTCCCTTTCGGACGGGGTGTATGTGTTCACGTCCGGACCGGGATACGAAACCCCGGCCGAGATCCGTGCGTATTCCGGCATGGGCGGGGACGCCGTAGGGATGTCCACGGTTCCAGAGGCGATTGTCGCCAATGCGGCCGGAATGCGAATTGCCGCGCTGAGCTGCATCACCAACATGGCGGCGGGGATCAGCGGGCCGCACCTATCGCATGAGGAGGTGCTCGAACAGACCCGTGTAACGGCACCGCTGATGTCGTCACTGCTCGACGCGTTTCTAGCGCGGCTCGCGCACCAAATCCGGCGCGTGCCCCGTGAATGAGCGCATCGGCCGTCTGTCTGCCTAAGGAAACAATCCGTTTCGTATTGCTGATTTCGATTCGCCAGTCACCCAACCCAACACCTTTCTGGAGACCTGAATGCCTCTTCCCACACCCGCATTTGTGATCGATACCGCCGCACTGGAGCGGAATCTCGCGGTGCTGCGCGAAGTCAAGCGCCGCACGGACTGCCGCATCCTGCTCGCGCTGAAAGCCTTTTCCATGTTCAGCGTGTTTCCGCTGTTGCGGCGCACGCTGGACGGCTGTTGCGCCAGCTCCGTGCACGAGACGCGACTGGGACGTGAACAGTTCGGCGGCGAGGTCCACGCTTTTGCCGCCGCGTTTTCCGAAGGGGAGATGTCTGAAATCGCGACGCTTGCGGATTGTGTGACGCTCAACTCCCTGTCACAGTGGCGGCACTTCCGTCACATACTGGTCTCAGTCGGGAGGGATATCCCCTGCGGACTGCGCATCAATCCGGAACACTCGGAGGGCACCACGCCCCTGTACGATCCGTGTGCACCCGGTTCCCGGCTGGGCATCCGACGCGAAACCCTGAATAACGAACGGCTCGACGGCATCACAGGACTCCACTCCCATACGCTTTGTGAACAGGACGCCGCCCCCTTCCAGCGTACCCTTGAGGTGATCGAGGCCCGCTTCGGCGATCTGCTGCCCCAGATGCGCTGGATGAACTTCGGCGGTGGTCATTTGATTACCCAGCCGGGGTATGATCTCGACCTGCTCTGCAACACGCTCAATGCCTTCCGCGAGCGCCACCCCCAGATCGAAACCCTCTATCTGGAACCGGGCGCGGCGTGCGTGCTGAACGCCGGAACCCTGGCCGCAACCGTGCTGGACGTGGTGGAGAACGACATGCCGATCGCGATTCTCGACGCCTCGTGCGCCTGCCACATGCCGGACGTGCTGGAAATGCCCTACCGTCCGCGCGTGTTCCGCGATGCGGGCTGGCACGGCGAAGCCGTGCCGGGGCCACAGGCCGACTGCGGCGCGGACCCCGGAGTCAAAGCACACACCGTACGGCTGGCGGGCCCCACCTGCCTTGCGGGCGACATCATCGGGGATTGGTCCTTCGATTCGCCGGTCAGACCCGGCGACCGCATCCTCTTCGAAGACATGGCCCATTACACCATGGTGAAAACCAACACCTTCAACGGCATCCGGCTCCCGACGCTTGCCGTGCGCGAACCGGATGGCGCGATCCGGATCGCACGCGTGTTTGGGTACGAGGATTTCAAATCCCGGCTCTCCTGATTTTCACGCTGGCCCACACCAAGAAGGACGTGTCCGTTTCCGGACACGTCCCCAATGCGCTATCCAAGCGGAACCGGTTACAGTTCGCGGATATAGATGTTCTTGAACTCCAGCGGATCGCCGTGGCACTGCAACTCGATCTGCTCTTTGGGGAAGACCGGTTTGCTACGGTCCCAGAAGTTCTCCAGCACCGTGTTGTCGACCACCAACTCGCCGTTCAGTTTGACCGTCACGCGCTCGCCAACCATTTTGATGTAAAAGGTGTTCCATTCGCCGGGCAGCCGGTCCGCGATCTTCAACGCCTTGCTGGGGTTCTTTTTGTTGTTATACAACCCCCCGGAACCGATATTCCACTGATTGTGGGCGTCCCAAATCTGCACTTGCGGCGAGCCGCGCAGATAGAGTCCGCTATCCCCGCGGACCGACAGCAGACGCCAGTCGACCCACATTTCGAAATCGCCGTAATCCTTGGCGGTCGCGAGGCTGTATCCCTTGCCGTCGAAATACAGGGCCTGATCCCGGATATGCCAATGCTTCCGTGCCAGCTCGTCCGCCTTTTTCTGCATGGCCGCGCGTTTCTCCGGTGTGGCCTGTTGCCGGACCAGAGGATTGTCGAATCTCTCTTCTCTGGTGACCCCCTTCCAGTTGGTCATGTCTTTCCCGTTGAACAACAGGGTGAACCCTTCCGGAGCGCGGTTATCGGTCGGCCGGGCCACCGTATAATCGGCCGGGACCTCCTTGATGCGGATATGGCGCCAATCCACACGCGAGCCGTGCCCGAGCCAGGCGATATGCCCTTTGGTATTACGCAGGCCGGGATGGGGCTTGCCGTCCATCGTCTCGTTGATGGTTGAGAGGTCCGCATCGACAATCACTTCCCCATTCAGGATCACCGTGATCCGCGAACCGATGGCGCGCACCTCTTGGAAGTTCCACATGCCCACCTTCTTCTGGTGTCCCCGCTTGGCCGGCACCACCCCATAGATCGAGCCGTGATACTGATACGGCTTGAGCGCCGTGTACTTGGGGCCCGAATCATCCAGAATTTGCAGTTCCATGCCGTTGTATGCGGCGTCTCCCTCTGCCGGGCAGCGGATCCCGAGTCCGTTGTTGGAGTTGGTTTGGACAAGAAATTCAAAACGCAGGATGAAGTTGTCGTACTGCTTCTCGGTCAGCAGCTTACCCCCGCTCTTTTCTTTGCAGAACAGAACCCCGTTCTCGACCGCGTACCCGCCTGTCGCACCAGTCCACCCGGACAAGTCTTTCCCGTTGAAGAGCGAGACGAAGCCCTCTTCCAGAACTCCGGCCGCCATACCCATCCCCGCCAGCGCACACGCGAATGCGGTGCCGATCAACATCCGTTTCATATTCTCCCTTTCCCTCATACGTATCCGGTGCGTCAGAAACCATCCGCGCACTTGTACGGCGAGTATTAAAATCCTTTCTGATCGTAAAAGCAATCCTGAAACCCCAGCGTTCTCTTCGAAAGCGCCTTAATCGCGCAGTGTCGCGGTCCGCAGGGTGACGGTCGCGCCAGTGGCCTCCTCACGGAGGGTGACCGTCGGGAACGTACCGTCGAAGGGAAAACGGTAGTCCAATTTCCCCTTGCGGAAAAGCGCGACGCCGGAGTAGTCCGGAATGCCCTCGACCGCGACCCGGCACGGCATGGAGACATCGATCTCGCGGCCCGTAGTGTCGCAGGCCTGCGCGGTGACGCGCATGTATGTCCCCTCGCGCACGATCCCGGCACGGAACCTCCCCAACTCGTGATCGCTCAGCAGCAGGATGGCGGCGTCACCGCCATCGAGCGTGAGCGATAGCCGCGACTGTCCGTTACCCCCCGTCGTGACCGCAAGACGCCGCGCGGTGCGGAGGTTGTAAGCGAACCGGCCGAGCGCGCTGCGGAACAGCACGTCGCCGGTCTGCCGCACTCCCCGTTCCGGCAACACACGGAAATGACCGTATATCGGCCCCCATGTACGCAAGTCGTTGACCACCGAAAGGAAGTGCGTGTCGTCCAGTCTAGTCACGTTCAGTGCCGTGTGCGGCATCAGGCAACGGGCGTTCAACCGCCCGAGCCGGTCCAGTAACGGGGCAAAGGGCCCCGCGTCCGCCCCTTGCGCGGCGGCCTCAGCCAACCGCGCGTCCAACGCCTCAATCACCGCCGGACGTCCGCTGTCCGCTCCGTATCGGGATTCGACCTCGGCGACGATGCGCGCGTGCTCCTCTGCGGACAGCGCCCCGCCGGTGTCGCGCACGGTCACGGCATTCGGGAAAAAAGCGTGCGCCGTATCCGGCACTGCCAGCACACGGCCGGGCGTCTCCACAAAGGTCCGGAGCGCCTGCCACGCCGGTTCGAACAGATACGTGAGGTTCGGGATAAACACCATGTCGTACCCATCGAGCAGCTTCGGATCACGCGTGAAGTCCTCGTCGAAAAGCAGATCATAGGCGACCCCGGAACGGGTGAGTTCCGCCAGCAACGGCGTGTAATCGGTCGGCCAGCGCTGGTCCGCAAACAGGCTGTCCGCGAAACACGAATAGACCGCGATCTGACGCGGAGCGTTGCTCCACGCGGGAAGCAGAGCCCGGAAGGGCGGAAGCTCCTCCGCAAGCAGACGCCGCACGCGCGGCGCAAGCGTGGGATGATCGCCCTTAAAGGAGAGACGCTTGGCCCGGATGACACGCGCCGCTTCTTCCGCATTGGGTGCGGTCGAACCAAGCAGCGCATCGATCTCCGCTTTGGGCAGCCCGTGCCCCCGCATCATCTCAAGCGCCTGAAACAGAACCAGCATGGAGGTGGGCCGGATCAGCGAAGCCCAGCAGGACGCGGCGAAAATGTCGCCGGACGGCATGGCCGGATAGGGCCCCGCGTTCATATGCAGAAAGGCGGGAAAGGAGGAGGATCGCATGCGCGGCTGATGCCGGATATGCGCGGTGAGCGCCTCCTGCAGCCAGACTACGCGCAACCCCGGCGTGTAGCACCAGGTCTGCGCGATGTCGAGACGGTCGTCATATCCGCGCAGGGAGAGACGACGCGTAAGCGGGGCCACCACAGAGAGCACATCGGGCCGCTCGCGCCTCATGGCCGTAGCGATATGCTGGTTGAGCAGACTTTCCGAATCACCGTGCGGCCCCTTGCGGTCGAGATGCCAGCGGTAGAGCGGATCGGACGCCGGAATGATCCGGCTGGCGGGAATCGGATAGTTCGCCAACACCGGCGAGAGCCGCCCGATGGGACGCACCAGCTCGCGTTTGCCGTCTCCCATCCAAGGCGTAAGGTCGAGGCCGAAATGCTCTGCAGCGTAACGTCGGGCCGGCTCGCTGAAGTTGACCTGAAAGTTCGGATTGTATTCATTGTTGATGTCGATGTGCGTGAGCGCGGGATAGAAGGCGAGCCGCCGGACGATCCCGTCCGTGCAGACACGCATCTGCTCCCGCATCCGTTCGCTGAAATAAAAATCATTGTAGGAGCGCTTCTGATGAGGCGTGAAGGCCCGGTCCTCCGGATGGTCGGCGCGCGCCCAACCGGTCCACCGCAATTGAACCGGCCCCCAGTGGAGTCCCGCCAGCATCGCGTCGGCGCAATGCCGGACCGTCGCCATGGTGTAACCCGGCTCGCCCGGCAAGAACTGACACCAGGAGGAGGTCTGGAGCTGATTGACCGGAACCGGCGCAGGCGTCACGGTGGCAGGCAGTGACTGGCGGTTGAGCGCTTTGCCTCCCGCAGTGACGGAAAAGGTCTGAACCGTATCCCCGGGTTTCAGCGTGATCAGGACCGGCACGTCGATCACCCGCTCGCCCTGAGCCTCCAACCGCCCGACTGGCTGCGTGAACCGCTGGTCTCCGATCTCCCATTCGAACGCCACGCCCTCCAGCGCCGTGTCGGAAAGATTCCGCACCTGGAAAGAGTAGGACCGGGGTTCGAAGCCGCGCGCCAAATGGCGGATATAGCGCAACGGTGTGACACGGACCAAACCGGCCGTGGCCAAGTCGTTCAGATCGATGGCTGCGACCTCCTCCTCGTCCAACGCACGATCCCAAGCCGCAAAAGTGCGGAGATGGCCGTCCAGCGCACGTTCGGGCCCGCCGCACCCGAGATTCCAGTCGCTCACATCCTCGACCGGAATCCCGGCCAGTTCAGCCCGCTTGACCCCGTCGACCCAAACTTTGGCCGTACCGCGCTGACGGGTCAGCACAACCGTGTAGACGCGTCCGGTCTCCGGCAAAACACCGGTCTCGGCAAAACGCTTCGCGCTCGAATCCGTACGGTCGGCATGATGCAGCGTAAGCTGGTTGCGGTGCTGCGAACGGAACCCGAGGTGCAGCGTCGGCCACCAGCGTTGACGCCGCGTTTGCTCGAACACCGTCTGGTAGAGCCCTCCTGTTTTAAACACCGAAAAGGTAACCAGCACAGTGAAATCATCCTCCGGCATCCGCTGCGTCAAGACCGGGGGCAACGACAAGATCTCGCGTGTCTGAAAGATCCCGGCGTGATTCGTGATCGCCCCGGACGAGTCGCTGTACTCGGTTTCGCGCCCCCCGGCCATCCTCAGCCCTTCACGATTGAATATCGGCTGATTGACCTCATGCACCCCCCCGGTCGCATCGAGCGCCCGGCCCTTGCGCGTGAAAACCAGTTCCCATTCCGTTTCGGCCGATGATCCCTTCAGCGTGCCGTTGAACTCCGCCTTCCCCAGAAAGCCCCGTTGCCACTCCCCCTCCCCGGCTCGAAGACACAGAACGGCAAGGCAAAAAACAGCCAATAACGCGGGTAAATGTCTCATGCCCAGAACCCCTCCCGCCGAACCGCTGACCAGACACGCTTCCGATCTCGATCCCGGATACCACACAGTATACCCCATTTCCCATGCGGCAGACTAACGATTTCCCGTTATCGTGCGCGACAACGAAGAACAGGTGACCTTTCAGCGCTCTTTGGTTTCCGCAGGTCGAATGTCGCGGATCGTAAGCCGACGCGTTCTGCTGGCTCCTCTCTTGCATTCGCGACCCTCCCCCGCTACACTGGCAAACGGAATGAATCCCTCTCTCTCACACTTGGTTTTTCAACCGGTCTATAAACGGTACGTGTGGGGCGGCGACCGTTTCCGGACGTTTTTCCACCGTACCGGTGTGCCTGCGGTGTGCGCGGAGTCCTGGGAGATCTCGGCTCATCCGGACGGCATGAGCGTTGTTTCATGCGGTCCTTTCGCGGGACAAACGCTGGCGGAACTGACCGCCCGATACGGCGCGGCGCTCACCGGTACGCGCGCACCGGATCCCGCGCGTTTCCCGCTGCTGTTCAAACTGCTCGATGCGTCGGACCGCCTAAGCGTGCAAGTGCACCCCAATGCGGCGTGCGCCGCACGTACGGGAGGAGAACCTAAAACAGAAGCGTGGGTCGTCCTCGACTGCACGCCCGGCGCGTCACTCTACGCCGGGTTCGAGCCGCAGGTAACCCCGGAAGTTTTGCGCGCCGCCCTGTCGGATGGCACGGTGGCGGAACAGCTTCTCCGATTCGAGCCGCAACCCGGACAAGCGCTCTTTCTTCCGGGAGGAATGGCGCACGCCATGGGTGCGGGGTGTCTGATTTATGAAGTGCAGCAGAGCGCCAACACAACTTACCGGTTGTTCGACTGGAACCGTACTGGCCCTGACGGCCGGGCGCGGCCGCTCCATATCGGCCCGGGGTTGGCGTCGATCGACTGGTCCCTTCCCCCGCCGCAACTCCTCACGCCGCAGTTGCCTTGTCCGACGGGCACCGCGCCGGTCTGGTCCGAGATCGTCACCTCCCCCGTATTCACCGTGCGCCGACTGGATCTGCGCGAGCCGTTGCGTGTGGCGCCGGACGGCACCACCTTCCTCGCGCTCTTCGCGGCAGCGGGTCGCGTGACGGTGGCAGACGCCGGGAATCGCCAACATGCCACGCTCCCTCCGGGCTCCAGTCTTCTCCTTCCAGCCACAGCCGACGCACACATTCTGACTCCTCACCCTGAATCCACCCTATACGTCACCACCCTCTAACCGCTGACCCTCTTATGCTCCGATCCTCATACCACCTCTGCACTGTTTTCGGTATCCCGATTCGTCTGGACGCATCCCTGATCATACTGATGTTCCTGTTGATCGGGAACTACGGCAACCCGCTTTACGGCATCGCCGCCGGCATCGCCCTGCTCGTCTCTATCACGTTGCACGAACTGGGACACAGCCTGACTGCCATGGCCTTCGGGTGCCGTGTCCGGGACATCACGCTGATGATGATGGGCGGGTGTGCCACGTTACTCTCGATGCCGCGCAAAGCGTGGCAAGAGTTGCTCATGGCGGCGGCCGGTCCTGCGGTCAGTCTGGGCCTGGCCCTGGCGGGCCTGTTGCTGCCGGACGTGACCTACCGTGACGGCCACGTGCTGTTTGCGAGCGGTTGGGACCGGTTCCTCTTCCTGCAAATCGGCGCGTTGAATGCGATGCTCTTCGTCTTCAATCTGTTGCCTGCTTTCCCGATGGATGGCGGACGCATGCTACGCGCGATCCTGCAGCAATTTTTCATGACGCGCCTTCGCGCCACTTGGGTCGCCTCGCGCATCGGACGTTTCCTCGCCCTGTTGCTGGGCCTCTCGGTGCTGTACTCACTGTTCACCGGCCGCTTCGACGGATTCAAGCTGATCCGCCTGCTGATCGCTTATTTCATCTATCAGGCCGCAGAAGGCGAATACCGCATGGTTCTGGCGGAAGAGCGCGCGGGACGCGCGACCTCCCCGTTTGACGGCTTCCCCTTCATGGGAGGCCGATCCTCCGCCATGCCGCCGCCGGATGACGGCAAGGCAGTGGTGAGTCCCCCGCCATATGAGCGGCGCGGCGCAACCCGCGTCGATGTGCACAAGACGTGACCGCGGTTCGGATCTTTCAGATCCTGCGCTCCAGCACCATCGCGGTCCGGCAGGGCAGGTAGACGCGGAGGGTCTGGCATAACTCCCGGTCACGTTGTTCGGCGATCAGCGCAAAGGACTGCCCTGCCGCGATCCGGCCCTGGCCTCCGAAACGCTCTTCATCGCTGTCCATCACCCAGTGATAGGAACCGGGCGGCACCAACACCTTGAAATCGGCAACCGAAGTGTGGGTGTGGAAGTTGAAGAGGAAGACCAGCGGCCCTCGTTCGAACACCAAAATCTTCTCCTGGTCGGAAACGAACAACCGACGCGGCAGGGTCCCTTCGAGCGCCCGGTACCGCGTGACCATCTCCAGCATCGCCGCATCAAACTCGCCCAGACACCAGTAGAGGAGCTCCGGGTTGTCGCGCAACGTCCACTGCCGACGCGCATACCGGTAGGAGAATCCGTTACCTTCGCGCGGGAAATCGATCCACTCGGGATGGCCGAACTCATTACCCATGAAATTGAGATACCCGTGGCCAGCGGTCGCCAGCGTGGCCAACCGCGCCAATTTGTGCAGGGCCACACCGCGTTCCACCTCGAGATGCCGCATCGAACGCAGCATGGCATCATAGATTGCCGCGTCAACCAATTGGAAGAAAAGGGTTTTCCCGCCCACCAGCGCCTGATCGTGGCTTTCCACGTAGTTAACCGTCCGCTCATCCGCGCGCCGGTTGGTCAATTCGTGCCACAGGTATCCAATGCTCCAATCCTCATCCCGCACATCGCGCACCAAACGGAACCAGCACTCGGGAACCCCCATGGCCATCCGGTAATCGAATCCCGCGCCGTCATCCTCCAGCGGTGCGGCAAGGCCCGGCATGCCGCTCACATCTTCGGCCACGGTCATCGCATCCGGCCGCACCTGATGGATCACGCGGTTCGCGAGCCGACAGTAGATCCACGCGTCCTCGTCCACCGTGGCATCGAAATACTGGCTGTAATCCATAAAATCCACTCCGAGCCCGTGGTGCAGATACAACATGCTGGTGACCCCGTCAAAACGGAATCCGTCGAAGCGGAACTCATCCAGCCAGTACCGGCAGTTGGAGAGCAGAAAGTGCAGCACATCGGTTTTACCGTAATCGAAACAGCGCGAATCCCACGCCTCATGCCAACCGCGCAAGCCGTCATGGAAATACTGGTAGAGGGTGCCGTCGAAACGCGACAGCCCCTCGCGCTCGTTTTTGACCGCGTGGGAATGCACGATATCCATGATCACGGCAAGCCCTTCCCCGTGCGCCGCATCCACCAGCGCTTTCAATTCCTCGGGGGTGCCGAAACGGGACGAACAGGCGAAGTAGCTCGACACATGATACCCGAACGAGCCGTAATACGGATGCTCCATCACCGCCATGAGTTGGACCGTGTTGTATCCGGCCCGCTTGATCCGCGGCAGAATCCGCTCCCGGAACTCCGTGTAGCCGCCGACCCCCTCCCGCTCTTGCGCCATTCCGACATGCGCCTCGTAGATCAGCGGCACCCGGTCCGGTACCCGGAAGTCGGGATTGCGCCAGACGTACGGCTCCGGATCCCACACCTGGGCCGCGAACACCAAGGTCTCGGGATTCTGCACCACCCGGCGCGCGTAAGCCGGAATACGTTCGCCGCGCCCGCCGTCCCACACCATCTCCAGCCGGTAGTACTGCCCGTGGCGCACCGCATCCGGCGCCAGATGCGCCTCCCAGACCCCCCGCCCCGGGATCCGTTGCAACCGGAAAGGCTCCTGACACTGCCACGACGAGAAATCCCCCACCAGCCACAACGCCGTGGCGTTCGGCGCCCACTCCCGGAAGACCCATCCCGAATCAGTTCGATGAAGCCCGTAATACTCGTGCGCGCAGGCGAATTCCGCCAGCTTGCCCGGACCTTGGGACAGATCCGCCTCGCGCCGGTCGGCCAGTTCGGCACGCCGACGGATGATCTCCGCATACGGCAGGAGATACGGATCATCCAGCAGGCGGGGGCGGCGTAATGTGGCTGGCATGTTCGAATCTCCTTGCAGATAGATAGACGGAAGCATCATTCGAACGAACGCACCAGCGGACGGTTCAGCATCTTCTCATAGATCTCGATATAGGCCCGGGCGCAGGTTTCGTGATTGAACCGCGCCTTGCCCTCGCGCATCACCCGCGCGATGTTCCGCTCGCGCACCTCCGGCGCGCACTTGTAAAACTCGATCGCCTTTTCCATGGCCCAATCGAGCCCCCTGCTGTCATAAATCCGGAACACGAAACCGTTCCCCTGATTCTGCGCGGGATCCAGGTGCTCAACCGTGTCATGCAATCCGCCCGTGTCATGGACCACCGGCAGCGATCCGTAAAGCTGCCCCACCATCTGCGGCAGGCCGCAGGGCTCGAAGAGCGACGGCACCAGCGTAAAGTCGGACGCGGCGTACCCGAGTTGCGAAAGTCCCTGATTGAAATCACACACCGCCAGCCGCCCGTACATCTCGTGAAAGTGCAAGATGTCATGGAACGGCTTCTGAAACACGCCATTCGCCACCAGCGCGATCTGCACACGCTGCCTCCAATGGCGCGACATGAAGCGGTAGAGGATGTCCGCCAGCAGTTGGGGACCTTTCTGGGCGGGGTCGAGCCGTGACGGCCAGAAGAAAAGAGGCACATCCGGATCCTCCTCCAGCCCCACCTTGTGCTGGAACGCGACTTTGTTGGCGCGTTTCGCCTCACGGTGGGTCGCCGCGTCATAGCACACCTCGATGTGCGGATCCGTTTCCGGGTTGTCCGACGCATCCGGCGCGTTCAGAATCCCGATCGCGCAACCGGCACGGTGTTTGTTGCGGATCTCCTCCCGCAATGCCGTTGGGATGAAATCATGCCAACCGTTGACGATCTCCTCCAGAAAAGTCGGGCTCACCGTGTTGATGTAGTGCGAGGCAAAGACCCCGCTCGCCTGCATGTCGATCTGGTTGGTGTTGCGCGATTCCTCGTAATTGTACGGCACCCGCGTGTAAAAGAGATTGGCCCAGAATTCGGCGGCGTCGATTCCGGAATCCTCGACCTGTGCTAGAGTCAGGTGGTGCGTGTGAATATTATGCACCGTAAAGAGGCAGGGGATCCCCATGCGCCGCGCCGCGCCCGGAACCAGACCGGTCATCCAGTCGTTGCAGTGGATCAGATCAGGCTGGACAAAGGGGATGATGTTGTTGAGCACTTCGCGCGTGAAGGCCAGCGCCAGCTTGGGGTTCTCGTCCTGACTGTTGCTGTAGACCGTGTCGCGGTAGTAAAAGCAGCGGTCCTCCGCGAGATGGATTCGAGAATCCGGCATGCGGCTCTTATAGACGCGCAGCTCGTCGCTGATCAACTGGCCGACATCAATGTGGAACATGCGACGGTAATGCGGCAACGCCACATGCACATCCGCGCCCAAATCGAACAGCGCCGCGACCAGCGAGGCGGACACATCCGCCAACCCGCCCGCCTTGGCGTTGAGTTTGCACGCCATGTTGCCCATGCCGGAGGGCAGATAGGTGATCTCCGGCGTCACGACCAGAATCCGCGGTCTCCGGTTTTTGCCGGTCGACGATTTGTTTTCTCTTGTCATCACATCCTCCTGAACGGGGTCGGGCGGAACACATGCCGCGACAGGCTTACCGCTTAACACCGCCCTTCGCCTCGATCTGCCGGGAAAGTGCCTCCGCACGGTTCCGGAGCGCATCCAGATCCGACTGCCGACTCTGCGCTGCGGGGAGTTTCTCGACCAACCTCCGCAATGTCAACTGGGTCATCATCAATTCGTGCTGCAACTGGCGGTACCGCTCGCGCTGCGCCTCCACTTCCGGCGAAGTGAACTGCGGATTGCCCCACGCCTGATCGAGTTCGATTTCGATTTTGTGCGCGTCCGCCAGAATGGCGGCCCGCTCCGCCATCCATCCGTTCACCTGTTTCCGTTCGGCCTCGGACAACATCGAGAAATCCTGTCCGAACCCTGCCATCCCTCCGCCGACCGTGACCGCCAGACAAAAAAAAGCGACCCTCAAACCCTGTCTCATCCCTACCCCACTTCCTGTCCGTATCCATAAAACCGCCAACAGTATACGCATCGGAACACCTTTTGGCAACAACCAGAAGCTTTTCGCACCATGAAACACAAGAAACTTCATGAAATCAAGACAGGGGAACGAGTAGAAAGTCGGGAACACGGGACCCTCGCCCGCAGCGACGAGCGTCTGCCCGTCCGGGCAAGCAGACGCTTGCCCGGCGTTCCGCGAGCCCGGGTGCCGTACACGTACACGCGACGCGATCCTCCGGCAACCCAGCCGCGCATCGGAATCACGAGCGGCCTTTTGAATTTAGCTGCAACCAATGCGATGGCAGTATCCTTGCTTTTACTCTCACGATTGCGAGCCACTGCGTGGCCGCAACAAGAGAGGTTGACCCGCGACCCGCGACCCGCGACCCGCGGCCTGCTCAACCCCCAAAAAAACTTGGCGTTCTTGGCGTCATGGCGGTTCCCCCAAAACTCCTAACTCCTAAATCCTAAATCCTAAAATCCTAAATCCTAAATTTCAACTCCTCCTCGTCAATTCCGCGCCCGGCGCGGCATTGACAGGCCGCGCCCGCTGCGCTATGCTCCCCCCGTACTTTGCACCGGCTATCGGAAGCCCGTGAGAATCGGGCGCGGTCGCGCCGCTGTAATCGGCTACAAGCCCCAAAAGGCCATTTTCCGCAAGGGAGAGAAGGCGGAGTAAGGTTAAGCCGTAAGCCAGAAGACGGGCCGGATGCAAGCTGCGGCACTCCTTCGCGTCCGAGGAGCCGAGGCCTGTCGCCGGCCGTTTCCGGAACTGCTTCTGCTCTCGCCCCTGCGGCCTCGTACGCGTTGGAATCTGCCTCAACCTTCGCGTAAGAGGATACGTATCATGTCTCTGTCATACCGTTTCACCGCCGCCACGTTTGCGGCGTGTCTGGCCGCAACCGGTGGCCTGACCACCCTCGGCCAAACAACCCCCGAGGCCCCGGAGTCTTCACCGACAGCACCGTCTGTCTCCAACGCGATCCCGCCGATCATCGTGCAGGCCAGCCGGACCGGGCGCACCGCGTCCGAGATGCCCGCCAACGTGCAGGTGATCACCTCAGAAGAGATTGCCCGCACCGGCTACCAGAACGTCATAGATGTTCTGCAGAAGCAGGCCGGTCTCCCGGTCAAGAACTTCTCCGACAACCCCGCCACCGCCACAGTCGCGTTACGCGGTTTCGGCGAAAGCGCCCACGGCCGCGTGTTGATCCTGCTCAATGGCGAACGGCTCAATAACCCCGACATGTCCGCGCCCAACCTGATGCGCATCCCTCTCCATGCTGTCAAGCGCATCGAGGTGATCCGCGGGCCGCAAACCGTGCTCTACGGTGATTTCGCCGAAACCGGCGTCATAAACATTATCACCGACACTTCGGTCGAGGCCGCGCCCGTCACAACCGTTTCCGCCACTGTAGGCTCTTATGACACCTATGCCGCGCACATCAGCAAGTCCGGCGCGTTTGAAGACGGGGTGACATACTACGCGGGCGCGGACTGGGACAAGACCGGCGGTTACCGCGACAACGGCGACTATACATCATGGAGCTTAGACGCCGCAGTGGCTAAGCGCTGGGAAAAAGGACAGCATCTCTCGCTTTCGACATTTTATCACGACAGCGAATACGGTCTGCCCGGCACCCTCACCTGGCGCCAGTTCAAAAACGACCCGCGCCAAACCACCACACCCAATGACCGTGCCTGGTTCGAAACATGGGGCCTGAACCTAGGCGGCGGCACCCCTATCGGCGACAACGGCACCATCGACGCCAACCTCTCCGCCTCCCGTCGCGAGGCTGAAGCGCGCTTCGTCGGAACAGGCTACAGCATCAAGAATGAAAACGAGATTGACGCCTTTGCCTTCACCCCGCGTTATACGCATAACAGCGACATCGCCAACCATGCCAACCGCCTGACACTGGGCACTGACCTGCGTTATGAAACTTCCGACATCCACAGCCGCAGCATATATTCAGGTATGCCCTCTGCCACTGCCTGGGATTTCGACCGCTCCGCGCTGTCAGCCTATGCGCAAGATGAGTTTTTCTTAACAGAAAGCCTCTCGGTAACGCTCGGCGCACGTGCTGAGCGCATCCATAACCGCATCGCGAGCAATGCCGGCACGACCTCCTACAGTCAGACGGAAAAAGCTTACGAAGCCGCACTGCTGTATCGGCCCGTTGAAAACGCCAAACTCTTTGCGCGCGCGTCCCGCTATTACCACGCCCCGTTCATTGATGAGACTGTGGGCTGGTCCGGCATCCCCAACACCAGCCTGACGCCGGAAACCGGTTACTGCCTCGAGACCGGTGCCGAGATCACCTTCCTGACGGAGTGGACCGCCGGCATCACCCTGTACGAGATGCGTTCCAGTGACGAGATCTATTACAACCCCGTCACCTACATGAACCTCAACGCCCCGGACGACACGCGCCGTCGCGGAGTGGAAACAGCCCTGCGCTGGTCAAGGGAGCGCGTCGGCGGCTTCGGTATCGCCTATGATTTGGTCGACTCCCGCTTCACCGAGGGCATCTACAAGGATAACGATATGCCACTGACCCCGGATCATATGCTGACAGTGAACGGCGAGGTCTACATCCTGTCCGGTCTGGCCGCGCTCGGCACAGCCCGTTATGTCTCTTCGCAAACATCAGGTTCGGACTTCGCCAATCAGGCGGCAAAACTTGACGATTACGCCACGCTTGATCTGGCTTTGCGCTACGAGCCGGAGTTCCTGAAAGGGCTGCGCCTGATCGGCGGTGTCGACAATGTCTTTGACAAAGAGTACGCCTATTGCGGTTTCTACGGCTCCAGCTATTATCCGGCCAATGGCCGCACCTGGAAACTCTGCGCCGCATACACCTTCTAACCGCAAGACGGGAGGGACGAGCGTCTGCTCGTCCTTGCGCCGCCCCTAAGTTCGGGAGCGCGGGCGTCCCCGCCCGCTGGAAAATGAGAGTCGAAAGTTGAGAGGTTTTAACGCAGAGACGCGGAGACGCGAAACGTGGAGAGGTGGCGGCGTGACCGCCGCCGGGCAAGCAGACGCTTGCCCCTCCCGGCGTTTCGCTAGCAATGAAACCAGAAACCAGAAACCAGAAACCGGCCAATGGCGGCGCGTGGTTGCGTGCTGGCTGGCGCTGGCGCTGTCGGCACTGACGGCTTGCATCCGGCAAGAGCCCCTGCCCGCCGACAGCGGCATGCGGCTGGTCTCGACCGCCCCCCACCTGACCGAGTGCGTCTACGCGATCGGCGCGGGGCACCTTCTGGTCGGACGCACGGCGACCTGCGACTACCCGCCGGAGGTTGTGAGCGAAATTTCCGTCGTCGGTGACTTCGCCGTCCCGTGGCTCGAACCCCTGCTTGCCGTCCGCCCCACGCATGTTCTGGAAACCGTGCTTTCCGATCCCGCGCTCCGCGACCGGCTCACGGCGCTAAACATCCCGGTGGTGCATGTGCCCTGCACGCGGCTTGATCAAATCCCCGATGCGCTCCGCCAACTTGGCACGCTCTGCGACCGTTCGGCGTGTGCCAACCAATTGGCGGACGAGATCCAGAGCGGCATCGAGCGCGCGCGTCAAGCAGCCTCTTCACGCCAGACGCGCCCGCGCGTGCTGCTGCTCTTTGCGCCGGATGTCTCTATCACCGCCGGGCCTAACGCCTTTGTCACCACCCTGCTCGAACTCGCGGGCGGCGTCAGCGCCGGGCACGATCTTGAGGCCGATTACCCGCGTGTCTCACTCGAATGGATCATCACGCAAGACCCGGACCTGCTACTCTGCATCTTTGAAACCACGCTCCCGCCGCTGGAAGTGTACGCCGGACAGACCGGTTGGCGCTCCCTGCGTGCCGTGCGCTCCGGCCGTGTCTACACGGTCACCGACCTGAACACCGTGAGTCGTCCCGGCCCGCGCGTGCTGGACGGGATCGCACAAATCAAAGCGGTTCTGGATCAGGACGCCGAACGATTCGCCAAACAGTCCCCTGCCCCGGACCGCCCATGACACCTTCCCGCACAACAACCTGCCTGCTCCTGCTCGCCGTGCCTGTGGTGCTCGTCCTGTGCCTGCTGGCCGGCCCTGCCGGATTCGGACTGCCGGACACCTCGACGTTTGCGGGGCGTGCCTTGCTGGAACTGCGGCTGCTGCGTGTCGTGACCGGTTTTGTGGTCGGCGCGGCGCTGGCGCTCTCGGGCTGCGCCCTGCAAGCCATTCTGCGCAACGCGCTGGCCGAGCCTTACGTGCTTGGCGTGAGCAGCGGCAGTTCGCTCGGCGCGGCCTTGACGATCGTGACCGGCCTCGCACAGTTGACGCCGCTCGCCTTGCCGGCCGGTGCTTTCGTGGTCGGCGGACTGACCCTGCTGCTGGTCTGTCTTGTGTCGGGACGTGCCGGCCACTACTCGCCCAACACCCTGATTCTCGTCGGCGTGGTCGCCAGTTCCATGCTCTCAAGCCTGCTGATGCTCGTCCTCGCCTTGGCCGACACGCTCGCCCTGCACAGCATCACCTGGTGGATGATGGGCAACTTGCAGGCGACATCCTGGACGCTCGTGCTGATTGTGGCCGTGCTGGTTGCCATCTCCGCCGCGCTGCTCTTCAGTCAGACCCCCGCGCTAAACGCCCTGCTGCTCGGCAGCGAGACCGCGCGCCACCTCGGCGTGGAGACGCGCATCGTCCTGCCGCTAGTGCTCGGTGCCGCCGCACTCGCCACCTCCGCCGCCGTCTCGCTTGCGGGCTGCATCGGATTTGTTGGTTTGATCGTGCCGCACACATTGCGTCGGATGGTCGGCGCGAACCACCGCCGCCTGTTGCCGACTGCGACGCTGTGCGGCGGCGCATTTTTGGTCGTGTGCGACACGTTCGCGCGCCTGCTTTTCGCGCCCCGCGAAATTCCGGTCGGCGTGATCACCGCGCTTGCAGGCGGCCCCTTTTTCCTTTATCTGCTGCTGCGCAACCATGAAACACATGAAACTCCATGAAAATCAGGGCTCCCCTTTGCGTTCTTTGCGGCTATTTATGCAGCCATGCCTATTCGCGTCACTCGCATCATTCGCGGTTAAAACACCGTCACCATGCCCCCAAAAATCTGCGTAATCTGTGTTAATCTGTGGATAGAAAAAACCGAACCATGAAACACATGAAACTCCATGAAAATCAGGCGATCCCCTTGGCGTTCTTGGCGTCATGGCGGTTCCAAAAAACCGAGCCATGATTCACTTGGAACACATCCATGCCGCGTACAACGGCCAGCCGGTGCTGACCGATGTCTCGCTGCACCTTGCGCGCGGTGAGTGCGCCGCGCTGGTCGGTCCGAACGGCGCGGGCAAGTCATCGCTGTTGCGCGTAATCACCGGCCAGCTTCCGTCGCAAGGTTCGCGCCGGATCGCCGGCGGTGATCCCGCCCGTTGCAACGCGCGTGAATTTGCCCGGCGCGTGGCGGTGGTTCCGCAAGAGCTTCCGCAGGACATCCCTTTCGCGGCCTACGAATTTGTGTCGCTCGGGCGCACCGCGTATCTGCCGCGCTTCGGCGCCCCTTCCAAAGCCGATCACGATGCAGTGCAGGAAGCGATGGACGTGACCGGCACCTGGCACCTGCGGCGACGCGCACTGACGGCGATGAGCGGCGGCGAGCGCCAGCGGCTGGCCATCGCCGTGGCCTTGGCGGCACAGCCCGACATCCTGCTACTGGACGAGCCCACCTCGCATCTGGACCTGCGTCACCGCGTAGACCTCATGGCGTTACTGCTGCGCCTCAACCGCGACCGCAAGATCACCATCCTGATGGTGGCACACGACCTCACCTTGGCGAGTCAGTTTTTCTCGCGGATCATCCTGCTGAGCCGAGGAGTCAAACTCGCCGATGGCACCCCCGCCGAAGTCCTGCGCCCCGATCTTCTGGAAGCGGCCTATGGCTGCCCGGTCAACGTCATTCCGCTGCCAGATTTCGCAGCCTCCTGTGTGTTGCCGATGCTCGTGCCAGAGCAGACAGAAGAGGGAGAACGTATTTTGTAGTGTGGTGACAAAAGCTTCGCAGCATATTTATTAACTTTGCAATCGTGCCGCAGATCAGAGACAATCAGGTCGTTGCGGTTCTATCGGATCAGGGAACACGGTTGAGGACCCATGACGATGACAAAAAAGCACATACGAATCCTGCCGGTGTTGGTGTGCGCCGCATGGGCATGCGTAGCCGAACAAAAAACGGCACTCACCTGCGATGTCGCTGTCATCGGCGGCGGGAGTGCCGGATTTGCGGCAGCATGGTCCGCCGCACATCTCGGCTCCTCCGTCATCCTGGTCGAAAAGGAACCGATGCTGGGCGGAACCTCCACCCTTGGCGGCGTCAACAACTGGGAGCCGGGCATGGGCGGAACAGGGGTGCCCTATCGTGTCTATCAGCGTTTGCGGCAGATCCCCGGCGCTGCCGGCGTTTATCGCTTTGACCGTCACCTCGCCTGGCCCAAGCCATGGGAGAAGTATACCTTCCCCGGCGGCATGATCGAAACCGATCCCTGTGTCTCCTACGCCCACACCCTGCGCCGCCACGGTTCCGGCATGAGCAATGAGGCGTGGTTCCGCGAACACTGCCGCGGCGTGATCTTCGAGCCGGACGCCATGGCGGAAACCATGCTGGCCATGTTGAATGAAACCGGCCGCTGCCGTGTGCTACTCAACACGGCCTTTGTGGAGGCACGCCACGCGGATGGCAAAGCCAGCGCGATCTCACTCAGCAACGGCGTCGTCATACGTGCGAAAATCTTCATTGATGCTACGGATGCCGTGCTCTGCGCGCAACTCGGCTGCGAATTGATGATCGGACGCGACCGCCGCGCCGACTTCAACGAACCCGGCGCACCACCTGAGCCACTCATGCGTCTCAACGGTGCCACCCTCATGTACCGCATTACGCCGCTCGCCAAAAACGAGCCCGATCTGATCGAACCGCTGCCCGAGAGCATTCCCGAAAAATGCTGGTGGCAAGGCAACTTTCCGTTCGCGTTCATCGGCCAATACCCAAAGGGCGATCGCTTTGTCAACATGCTGCCAACCATGCGCGGTGAAGAGTATTTCGAGTTGGGTCCCGAAAAAGCGTATGCGGAGTGCCGCCGCCGCGTGCTGGCCCACTGGCATTGGCATCAAAAGAACTATGACGAGTTCCGGCGCTTCCGGCTGAAATCGATTTTTCCGGTCATGGGCGTGCGCGAGACCCGCCGTGTGCGTGGTGAATATGTGCTTACCCAGCACGACCTGATCGCGACATGTGGCAATCAAAAACACGACGACATCATCGCCATCGCCGACCACCCGATGGACAACCACGGCGGCGGCGGCCCGAGCGGCGAGTTGAAAGGTCCCTACGGCATTCCGTACCGTTGTCTGTTGCCGTTGAAAACCACGAATGTCCTGATCGCCGGACGGGCCGCCAGTTTCAGCGCCATCGCAGCATCAAGCTGCCGCCTTTCGCGCACCATGATGCAACTCGGGCAGGCGGCCGGCACCGCCGCGCATCTGTCATGTTCAGGCAACATCCCGCTACGCGAAGTGCAGGCATCTGAGATCCGGCGCGTGATGGCGGAGCATATCGACCAATTTGTTCAAAAGTGCGAATGAACATAACAAAAAAAGCAACCGACTAACGAGTCTCTTCCGCCTTCTCCTGCGGGCTTTGCCCGCCCCGGCTTTCTGCTCGCCCCCATATTGTAACCTATTTTATTTCTTGTGGTTGACAATCATTCCCGGCCCGGTTAATCTCGCGTCTCTCATGCACTTCCCCCGGTTAGTCTTACGCCCCCTCCCCGTATTGTTTGTGATGCTCACCGTGTTCCGTGCCCCCGCTCAAACTGCCGTCTCCAATGTAGTGATCCTTATCGAGGCCACACCCTTGGCCTCCCTTGTCCGGCCCGGGCCCGAACCGTTGCGCGATATCCCCGGTCTCATGCTTCGCCAGCAGGGCGCAAGCGCGCCGCAGGGTGACCTCTCGATCCGCGGCAGCCCGTTTAACGGTGCGGGGTTGCTGCTGAACGGCCTGACACTGCGCAATGCCCAGACAGAGCACTGGCACGCGGACCTGTCCGTGCCGAACATCTGGACCGACACCCCGACGGTGTTGACCGGCATGGAACGTTTCCGCGCCGCGTCCGGCCACCCCTCCGGCTCGGTGAGTCTGGAGCTCGCGCCCCTCTCCGAAACCCTGCGCTCCATCACACTCGGCGGCGGCGACAAGGGCGCTCTTTTCGGTCAGGCGGTCTTCACCGAAACCGAGCCTTTCCGCGACGGCGTTGCCGGTGCCTCGGCCTTCGTTTCAGCCGACCGGGCCGACCAAACCGACGGGTATCGCGACAACGATCTCGTACGCGGTGCGGCCGGTGCCCGGATTCATGCTGCCAACGAGACGATGCGAAGTGATCTCGTCACCGCGCTCTCCTGGCGCGAGTTCGGCGCGCGCGGCTTTTACGGCACTGACCCGAGTTTTCCCGCCGCAGAGCGCAAGGGCGACGCGCTCGCGGCCGGATCACTTCGTTTCGTGCAGGACCCGCGCCAACCGGCCCGCCTCTCCGCCGCCTGGCTCCGCACACGGGACACCTATTGGCTTGACCGGCATAACCGGACGTTTTACGAGAACGACCACACCACCGATTTTTTTGTCGCGCACGGCGACACGCGCCGCACGTTCAACGACACCGTCTCCGTAGACCTGCGCGCCGACGGGGATCTCGAAACGCTGGAGAGCCGCTCGCTCGGCAACCACACCCGCAGCCACGCCTCGCTCGCCGTTCTGCCGAATCTCACCTGCGGTCCGCTCACCTGGACCGTGGGCGGAGCGCTTGATCTCTTCTCCACCGACTCCCCCATCCCCCTGCCTGCCGCAGGTGTCGAATGGACCGTTTCGGAACGTCACACTCTGTTTCTGTCGTACACCGCCGCAGCCCGCCAACCCTCATACACCGAACTCAACTACGAATCGCCTTCTTCCCTCGGCAACGCCGGTCTCGACCGGCAGCGTACCCAAACCGCCGAACTCGGCTGGAAGGCCGAGCACGGACCTTTCCGATGGCGTACGGTGTTGTTTCATGAAGAGGGGCGGAATATCGTGGACTGGCGCCGCACCTCGCCCGCAGGCCGCTGGCAGGCGGTCAATCTCGAAACTCTGCGCACCACGGGCCTTGCCGCAGAGGGCGTCTGGGAAGTGGATGGTAACACGGATTTCGGACTTAACCTGTTGACCGTGTCCAAGGATACGGACACGTCCGGGTATGCCAGTCGTTACGCGCTGGATTATCCCCGCGCCGCCGCCGACGCATGCGTACGCCACCGTCTGACGCGCGAGCTTTCTTTGCGGTTGAGTCAAGGAGTCAGCCGTTATGCCACCAATCACGCCCGCCAGCATGACAACTGGTTTTGGGACACCCGCGCAGGGGTGCAGTGGCAGCCGCGTCAGCTACCCGGCCTGACCCTGAATGCCGGCATCGACAACCTGCTGGACGATGATTTCCAGATCTTTCCCGGCCAGGAAACCGCAGGGCGCTGCATGTACGTCTCCCTCACCCATGTCTGGTAAGTCCGGCACAACCGCCGTTCGTCATCCGTGTCCGAGCCACACCGCAGCCCAAAGCGCTGCGGCCGCCACCGCGCGCCAAGAGATCCGGAAGAGAAGAGGCGCGAGTGCGACGCAAGCGAATACGGCGATGACCGCAACCCAGACCGCAGGTCCGACGCGCGCGCCACACGCGAGACACGCCGACCCCAACGCTGCATACCCCCCGCACAGGAACGCGCCCGCATGTGAGAGGGCCTGCCATTGGAGTCGTTCCGTCTCCGACGCGGTCACCAGATCATCATCCTCCAGCGGCAACAGCAGCAGGCCTGCCCCCGCTGCGAACAGATATCCTGAAAGCGCACCGCCGTCGAGGATGGTTTGGCATACGGCACCCCAATCGGGCCGGGCCGCAACCGTGAGCCACAGCAACAACACGGGCGGCACGGCAATCCACGCCGCGCGCGCAGCGCGATTGCGGAATGAACGCCAAACCCTCTCGCCACAATAGACGCAGGCACGTTCGTGCCGACCGGCCGCACGTCCGCACGCAACGCATACCCCCGGCCGTACCGCGTACGCCGTCGCTCCGAAACTCTGTTTTGCAGCGGCCTCAGACCTCATCGCAGAGAAATTCCCTTGCCGCTCGGTGCGGACGCAAAAGGAACACCGGTGTCGCCTCCTCACCGCGTGGGCGCGGACAGGCGCATTCGCCACAGGAACGCCACGGTTTTGGCAATATCCGTGTTGTCGTTCATGCCCTGGAAATACTTGGAGCCCGGACCGAACGCATGAATCGGAACCGGTGCGCCGGTATGACTGGTTGTGGTGTAACAGATCGTCAGTCGGTCCGGCACGGCACGGCTCAACGAACAGAACAGGCCCCCCGTCTCGTGGTCGGCCGTGACCAGCACCAGCGTGTCGCCGCGCGACTTCGCGAAATCCACGGCCCGCCGCACCGCCCAGTCCACCTGCAGCGTGCCGCGCACCGTGTATTCCGGATTGTTGCCGTGTCCGCCAGCGTCGGTGATGGTGCACTCCATCATCATGAAAAACCCCTTGTCGTGGCGGGCGAGACGCGGCAGCGCGATATCCATCAGAGTCCCCAGCGCGGTTTCCGGCTCCAGCGTGGGCTTATCCAGAAAACCGACCACCCGCTGCCCCTCGGGCACGGCGGCGAACAACGCCGCGTTCGTGACCACGGCATATCCGGCGGCAGTCATCTCGTTCAGCACGTTCCGGGTGTCGGTGCGCTGGCCACCCGCCGCTTCAGGCGTGAACCACGCCCTGGCGTTGGCGTTGCCGATCAGCATGTCGTAACCGCAGGCTGCGGCGAACTCGGCGATATCGGAATACGCGCCGCGCCGCACGACGTGCGCGTAAAATCCGGAGGGCGTGGCGCCGGTCACCGCATCGGAGGTGAGGATCGCCACCGCGCGTCCGCTCTCCCGGGCCAGAGCCGCCACGGAAAGAACGGTGTTGGTTTGCGGCGTCAGGCCCAACATTCCGTTGTTCGTCTTGTGCCCGCAGGCGATGGCGGTGGAGGACGCGGCCGAGTCCGTGACCTCCGAGTTGGCGGAAAAGGTGGTGAGGTAGCCCGTGACCGGCAACTGCTGCATGGCCAGACGCCCCTCCGCCTTGTGCTGATAAAGCGAGGTGAGTTTTTGCGCGCCTTCGCCCATGCCGTCCCCGATGATCAGGATGATGTTCTTCGGCCGTGTGTCACTCAAATCGTCCCGCAAGGGCTTTTCGAACGGCGGCGGCGCGGTATATTTCTTGTCGAGCGTCAGGTTGCGGCGGATCGGCTTGATCGAGATCTCGTCGCCCAGTGTGGCCGCCACCACCATCCAGGCGCACTCCTGCGAACGCAACCGGATCAGCCGGATGGGTTTGGCCTCCAGCTTGAATTTGGAGGCGAAAAGTGACACCTGGGTGTTCGCGTTGTACGCGCTCCAGACACGCGCGGCGTTCGAATAACTGTCCGGCTTTGTCCAGTCGCCGACATCGCGGCCGCAACGGACATGATACTCTTTGCCTGTCCCGTCCGCATACTCCACGGTCAGCACACCGGCCATCTTCTGTTGCTGCGGCGGCGGACACCAGGCCGCGCCGTGCAGGAGGTAGAGGACCGCGCCGGTTTTTCCATCCACGCGGATTTCGGCCCGCGACGGCAGATAGGGGCGCTTGGGGCCACCCAGCACCACGCAGGTTCGGTCCGGATTTTTCTTGCTGTCCAGAATCTGGAACGGCAGACGGGACGAAACCGTCAACAGACCTGCGGGCAGCACACTCAGATCGTTCCCGCCCAGATCGAGCCATCCGCCCTTGCGGTCGCCCTCCTCCACATCACTGAAGCCCGTATTCGCCGCATCCGTGAGCGACAGCGGAAGGAACGGAGCCGCCGGAGCAAGGATCGCTCTTGTGGCGAGAAGCAACGCGAAACAGATGGCAACACGGTGAAACGACATCCGTGACATCGGCATAATGATCCCCTCTTCGTCTGGGTGCGCCCTCTTCCCCGGCTCCCCCTTTTATGAGCCGGATCCGGCGCACTCCGGTTGGTTTAACAAAACAGGGTCAGTCTAGCAGGAACCGCGGGAACGCGGAACCCTTTTTTTCGGATCGCCCATGCCCCGGAACACCTCCCCGATGCGGATCATGGCCAAGCCAATGAGTACGCACCTTTGTCCAAAACCCATCTCTTTGGTTTCAGGGTTTCATCCAAATCGGGATCGGGATCGCTATCGGGATCGGGATCGATCATTTAACCACGGAATACCACCGCCTCACAGCCTCACAGTCTCACAGCCTCACAGCCTCACAGTCTCACAGCCTCACAGCCTAACAGCCTCACAGTCTCACAGCCTCACAGCCTAACAGCCTAACAGCCTCACAGCCTCACAGCCTTTGAGATTGCGGGCTCCGCCCGCATCTCAATACGGTGCGTCGGGCGCACCGCAAAACCCAATGTTTACCGTCCTAGAAATCCCGTGATGCGGCCGCACGGAAGGGATCCGCATACAGGCCGATCTCGTCTTCGGGCGGCAGCGTCTCGAAAGGTGAACAGGCCGCGACCTCTTCCAAATCGGGGGCTTCGGCGAACACGCGGTTCTCCCAGGTCTCGGTTCCCTTAGGCTTTTTGTGCAGCGCCTCTTCGGTCCCGATGAAAAGGTTGCGCCAGATGCTGTTGACATCCGCTTTGCCGGGCAGCCCGGCCAGTTCGGGATACCGTTTGCTATAGGGCGGCAGCGTGATGTTGACGTCTGAATACATCAGGTTCCGGATTCTCTCGCGGCCCAGAAAGTCCTCCCAGCGCTTCTGGCCCCATGCCGAGAAACTCACCCCGTACCGGCACGCGGTGAAGAGGTTGTTGTCGATGATGTTATCCTGCCCGCCGTGGATCTGCACGCCGCCGAAATGCCCCGTCGAAGTCCGCTCGAAGCGGTTGCCGTAAACGACCATGCCGCTGATCGCATCGTCAAACCGGATGCCCGCCTGACCGCACGGCGCATGGCCTCCGCCGATGTCCCGCCACAGATTGTAACGGATCACCACGCCGCGGTAGGACGGATTGCACCACATGTCGATCCCGCCCTGATCGTCCGACTCCCGCACCATATGCTCCACGCGGTTGAACTCGATCAGGTGGTCGTTGCCCTCGATCCGCATGGCGCTGGACGGCGCGTGGTGAAAATGATTGTGCGCCACGCGCGCGCCGCAGCCGTCGAGCAGCAGCGCAGGGTTGTAGGTACGCGAACAGCGGGCGAAATGGGAGACTTCGTTGTTTTCGATCACGATGCGTCCTGAGGTCAGGTTGGTACGGTTACCGCCCTCGACCCGCATGCCCGCATGCCCGAGCGTCTCCATCCGGTTTCCGTAAATCCGGATGTTCGCGCCTTGGGTGACGATCAGCGCCGTGCCGCCCAAACGCCGGATCACATTCCCCGCCACGGTCACGTTGGCGCAGGCGTCCAGCACCATCCCGTTCTGCCGCCCGTACTCGAAGGTCAGGCCGCGGAACACCACCTCCTGCACCTTGCGGGCCTCGACAAACGGACGGTTCCATTGCGACAGCGTCAGCGTGCTGCGCCAAGGTTGTTTGAGCGGCCACACGTAGAGCCGTCCCGCGGCCCGGTCGAGAAACCACTCGCCGGGCCGGTCGATTTCCTCCAGCAGGTTCAGCACGTAAAAGGGATAGCCCGCACGCAGGTTGTGATCCGGCTTCTGGCGAAACGTAAAGACTCCTGTCGCGGCATCGACCGCAGCCAAGGGCACCGTGCACTCGGCCCACAGGTGGAACCAGTAGCCGTTCGCCATCAGGTCATCCGCCTGCGTCCAGCGCGCCAACCGGTTGGTCGGACAGGAGAAAGTCAGGTTGGTGATGTTGGCGGTCGCCATCTTGAGGAAGCCATCGTTGGGCCACCGGGCGATCTCCAGCGGCTGGCCGTCCTGAAACAGCTCGCGAACCGTTTCGTTGGTCTGAGCCCTCCCGTACGAGGCCTGCGCCTCCAACGCGGTATACCCTTGTTTCGTCAGGTTCGCGACGTGAACATGGCCGCGCGCCTCCTCGGGCAGCCGCTTCAACGTGCCGGCATCGCGCACGCGCCAGAATCCCCGCACGCGGAACCCGCCGTCGAACACCGGCCGTTCGCCGGGCCAGGCGCAATACACTACCGGCGCTCCAAAACTGCCGGAATCCCCTTTTTCGAGGACGAATGTGTTGGTCACCGCATAGCGGCCGCCGCGCAGAAACACGCAGGCGCCGCCCGGCGGCAGACTGCCCCCCCGTTTGGCGGCGCGCACCGCGTCGCGCGCGCGTTCCAGCGTGGCGAACGGCTGCTCGAAGGTGCCGGGGTTCGTGTCCCGGCCTTTGGGCGACACAACGAAACGCACCGCCGGTTCGGGCAGCGGGGCGAGACGCTGACGGCTGGCCTCGGGATCGCGCGCAGGCTTACCCTCCAGCAGGTTAGCGCACGCCTCCGCGCCAACACGCGCCTCATCCAGCAGATGCGTAAACCGGCTGACTGTCCCTGTCACCGCGCGGTATGCCGCGGCGGCTTCGGCGTACTTGCCCTCCTCGCGCCATACCTGCGCCACCGCCAGCGCCGCGAGTCCGCGCGCGCTTTCCGGCAGACGCGTATCCGCCGCCAGCGCGGCATACTGTGCGCGCGCCTCCTCCCGGCAACCGCCCTGCCAGAGTGCTCGGGCATAACCCTGCCGGATTCCGGCAGCCGCCTCCGCCTCATCCCCCGCCGCAGTGAGGAGTTGCCGGTACACACCGTACGCCGCATCAAACTGCCGCTCGCGCTGATAGGCCTCCGCAAGGGCGAGACCGAACAGGCGCGGGTCCCCGGCATCCAGTTCGAGATGCTCCGGCAGATCGGCCAGAATCCGGCTGGGGAGCACCTCGCCACCCAGTCCTCTGCGACAGATCTGCGCCAGAAATTCAATCGCCTGACCCCGCAGGGTTTCAGGCACGGACGCGTCGGAGTAAAACGCCGCGCACGCCTCCACCCCCGCACGGCGATCAGCCGCCGTTTCAATGAACCGTAGCGCGGCGAGTGCGGCCCATTGCCGCCAGATGGCTGGCGCCTCACCCTTCCCGGCCAACGCCCGATACGCCTGCGACGCCTCGCTCCTTGCGCCCGCGCCTGCCGCCGCCTGCGCCTGACCCAGCAACGCCACGCAGTCGGCGGGCAGCGCCTCACCGTCCAGCGCGATCCGGGCGACCGTCTCGGGCGGCAGTGCGCGGTCATACACCGCAAGCGTGTCGATCGCCATGCCGAGCGAGCCGACCCCGTAACCGGAGAACCCCGCGCAGAGCGCGCCACGGGGCGGAACGAGCGGGCCCGCATACGGCGTTTCCGCCGACAACATCCCGTTGACATACAGGCGCACACGCGCACCATCCCAAGTCGCCGCCAGATGATTCCAGAAGCCTACGGCCAATGAGTCCCGCGCGTGCACGCCCAACGCGCCCTTATCTTTTCCCCTTCCCAATTCGATCGTCGGGCAACGCGTCCGCCAATCGTGAAGGAGCAGACGCCACCCGTCATAATAACCGCTGCCATTCGAGGCGATCATCCCGTTCGAGCGGCTTCCCGCTTTTTTCGAGCCCGCCGCCTGCGGCCGCAACCAAAGCGCCACCGTGAACGCGTTCGATGCCTGCGTCACAGCCGGGGCAGAGAAGACATCCGCGTCGAGCACCACTGCCCGCGAACCGGCCCGTCGTCCCGGCCCCGTGACCGGTACCGCGCCCGACGCCGCTTTATACAGCATGGCGTTACCCGGCCCCGCCGCATTGGAGACCGCATTACCGATCAGGTCTCCGAACGCGTACAGCCGTAACCGTCCCGTTTCATCGCTTGCGGCAGACGGCGGCGTTGCCCCATATGCGCCGCCCGCAACCATGACCGCCAACGCCCCCATCCCCATCAATCGTCTCACCTGCTTATTCATGCCTCCAGTGTAAACGACCCGTCCCGGATGTTCAAGACGGGCTCGTTCCCGATGCCGCAAAAGATTCTTTATGCGCTTGGTGTCAGATTGGGTTGCGGTGCGGACTGTACCCGCATTCGTGAGCCCCGGATCACTTCATCGCCGACGGCAGCGTGATGCGCCGCCCGGCCACCATAAAGTTTCCCGTACCGCAGTGGTGCAGTGTTTTCGGCTGGCCGCAGTCCGGATCAATCCACGCCTGCACGACCTCCAGCACAAACAGGTTATACTGCCGCACCATACGGGTGTCGGTGACCACACATTCGAGCGAAGCGAAGCACTCGTCGATCAATGGGGCCGCGACCTGTTTCGCCGGACGCGGCGTGAGGCCGAACGCCGCGAATTTATCCGTGTCGCGACCCGAGGTGTTGCCGCATCCAACCACCGCCTTGCGCAGAGCGACTGAGGGAAGATTGATCACACAGGCCTTGGTCTTACGCAATACGGCGAACGAGTGGTTCTGTTCGCTGAGCACCATGCCGAGCAGCGGCGGCTCGAAATCCAGCATCGTGTGCCAAGCAAGGGTCATCACATTCGGACGCCCTTGATCCATCGTCGTCACCAGCACAACCGGCCCGGGCTCAATGAGGGTGTAGACTTTGGAGAGCGGCAACTTTCTTTTTTTCATGTCCCCAGTGTAAACGACCCGTCCCGGATGTGCAAGGTTGGGAAAAAAGGAAGAGCGTTCAACGTCCAAGGGTCGAATCGAAAATCTTAACACGCGGAGTGAAAAAATCAGCGGATCGGTCAGAAACGTCACGTCTCGTTCGTCCCGTTCCGCAGGCGGAGGCCGCATCCGGGACAGGTGGGCAGGCGTTCGAGCCGGACACGCCGTGCCACCGCAGACCAGACATTGAACCGGATGAGCGTGCCGGGCTCCGCGTTTCCGTTCAACACGCGCACCGCCTGGGCGATCTGCAGGGAGACCGCCATGGCAACGGTCATGGGCAGAATGCCGTCCGTGCGGCAGTTGGCGGTCTCATCAGGTTCAGGCGGATCGGGATAGAGGCAGCGCAGACAGGGCCCGCCGGACGGCAGCACCGGCAGGATCAGCCCTTCCTCGCCCGCCACACCCGTGTAAATCCATGGGATCGCGTGGGCCAGGCAGAAATCATTGATCAGAAAGCGCGTGGGCGCATGATCCGTGGCATCCAGCACCAGATCGGCCTCCGCGGCAAAGGCATCGAGCGTGTCGCGCGTGATCCGCATCTCATATGGTTCGATCACCACATGGGTGTTGATCTGCCGCAAGCGCGCGGCAGCGGCGCGAACTTTCAGGAGACCCGCCACCGCATCCTGCTCCGTGAACAGGATCTGCCGGTGCAGGTTTTCGAGCGTCACGCGATCGTCATCCGCCAGACGCAACCGTCCGATGCCCATGCGCGCCAGCAACTCCGCCTGCCAAGTGCCGAGTCCACCGCATCCCACAATGGCTACGGTGGCCTTTGCGAGACAGTGCTGGGTCGCCTCTCCGAAACACGGCGCCAAGATCTGTTTCCGGTATCGCATCTTCCCCTCCCCCATGCCGCGTCTCCGGCGCGTCCGGGTGATCCGGCCGCCCGCGTGTCCGCATCACGGGAAAGCATACCAACGAAACACGCCGTCGTCCACCCCGTCACGAACCGAGAGCGTGTCTCTACCGTAGCCCTTAAAAGCGCGTTGAAAATTCAACTCTCTTGGGTTTCAGGGTTTCATGGTTTCGGGGTTTCAGGGTTTCAGGGTTTCATCCAAATCGGGATCGGGATCGCTATCGGGATCGGGATCGATCATTTAACCACGGAATACCACCGCCTCACAGCCTCACCGCCTCACAGCCTCACAGTCTCACAGCCTTTGAGATTGCGGGCTCCGCCCGCATCTCAATACGGTGCGTCGGGCGCACCGCAAAACCCAATGTTTACGGGGCTTTGCTAGAATTCCACCCGTTCAACTGCCCTTTTTAGGATTAATGCGGCGAAGCGGTCTTTTCCGGCAGTTGCGTGTGATAGGTGCCCGTGTCCTCGTAAGTCCGCACCGGCACATCCCACCCGATCTGCCTCAGATGGTGCGCGAACACCAAATACTCGTGACCGCCGTTGGGTCGCGTACCCCACATCGCATGCGCCGCACGGAAATAGATTCCCATCATGTCCCGGCCGTAAAGGTGGTGCCAGGTCGTGGAGAGCATGCCTTCGAGCCCTTCGCTGACCACAGCCTTGCCGAGCCCGCGGTATCCCTCGGCATTCTCCCAGGGACAGGCGAGCACACCGAATCCCTTTTCCTTGAAATACCGCAGCGTGGGCCACGTCCCCTCTTTGTTGGGCGCACCGTAGTACCAATCGCAAATAATGATGTCGCGCGGCAACCCCTCCAACAGGCGTTCGGCCCCTTCCTTCCCGTTCGCGTAAAACCCTTTCCAACGCGGATCGCCCGACCTGAGCAGCATGTCGTGCCAGATCATCATCCGGCATCCGCGCGCGGCCAGCAGGTCGCGCAGATGCGTCAGATGGTCCCGAACCCGTGCGGGATAGTCCGTCCGACGGCAAGCCGGGCAGGTGCCCATGTCATCGGCCTCATCGCATCCCGCATGGAAAAATGGAGGCCGTCCGAAGGCCTCATGCAGATCCGTGACACATTCATCAATCACCCGAATGGTTTCGGGATTACTGAGGCACCAGCTCCACCCCAGTGGCTCGAAGAGCGGCTGCAACTCCGGGTTCAGATCCAGAACCGCATGTTTGTGGCAGCTCATGCGCGCCCCCGAAGCATGGCCCAACGCATTGAACTGCGGAATCAGGGTCACCCCCAGCGAGTCCGCGACTTTCACCAAGTGCCGGAGCGCCTTGCGGGTCATCGTTCCCTCCGGCCAGGCCAAGCCCGGTTTACGACCCGAAACGAACATCCCCCACGGCTCGATAACCACATAGTTCATCTTGTAGTAGGCTGCCAGCCGGATGAAACGCTCCATCTGCACCGGCGTGTTCTCCGGGAACCAGCAGAGGTGGAATCCGCGGAAGGCCATGACCGGCGCGTCTTCGATCCGCGTCGCAGGAATGGCATACTCCGCCACTTCACGCGTTCCCCGCAATGGTTCGGCCAACTGCCGTAAGGTCCGCAACGCATTGCGGACCCCGCCAGAATCCGCGGCCTCGATCAACAACGTTCGGCCGGAGGCCTCGATCCGGTAGGCGTCCGGCTTCTGCGGCAACCCGTCCGCATCCGCATGACGCAAGCCGATCTTGGGCGTGTGCCCGAACCACTCTTTGAAAACCCGACGCGTTTCCGTCACGGCGGCTTCGCCGTTCGTCACGCAGGCGATCGACACCCGCAACGCTCCGTTCAACAGCACGCGCGGTCCGTCCGTGAGCGTGACCGACTGCGGCGCGGGAACCAGCCGGGCCTTCAGGAACCGGGCCTCGCCCTGCTCCAACGGTTCCGCCTGCACCCATCCCGCGACCCAGCAAACCAGCAGCATGCCCCCTACGCACCATCGATTCATTCCTTCCCCCTTTCCGTATGCGTGTCACTTTCTTCTCGTGCCGCTCCGCAGCCGCACCTCACGACCAGCGCCCCGCCTGCAAATCCGGCTGCCGGTACAACTCCGCGCACGTTCCCTCGGCAATGCCCGCAGACTCCTCATCCTCCGGCTGCCGCAGTGTCCACTGCCCGCGCGGCGAAACCGCGGTCTTGAAAGCGGACTGTTCGATCGCGTGGCGCTTCTCCAGACTGTCCATGCAGCCGCGGACGCATCCCTGCGCACCGCAGATCGCGAAATACCCGACGTGCCCGAGAATCTGATGGTAATAGTCCACGATGTTGCCGTGCGGGAACTCCTCCGACGCCACCCAGGTTCCGGTGGCCAGAGTATAGGCCATGCGGTAGGCCAGTTCCTCCGAGACACGACTCTCCGGAACCTTGAAATCCACTGTCGGAAAATCCTGGACCAGAAACGGCGACACCTGCCGGTTCAGACCGTGATGCGTCAACGTGCAACGCCCCATGCTGACATCGCCCCACTCGTAAACCTGATCGCCGATCTCCACCCGTACCGGCGGCCTCTCCCCGGGTGAGGGGATCGCGCGTCCGGGGCAGGTCCGGACGCATTTCATGCAGCGGTTGCAGAGCGTGCCCGGTTTAATCAGCGGATCGGGCTCCAGTTCCGCATCCGTGAGGATCGTTCCGATCCGTACGCGCGGCCCCCACTTGCGGGTGAGGAACACCTTGGACCATCCGATTTCGCCGAGCCCCGCGGCCACTGCGGCGATCCGCACGTTCAGGTTGATCTCCCGCGCGGGCCGCCCCGGCTTCACCGGCCTGTGCATCCCGCCGCGTTCCGGCACGGCGGGATAGAGCGGCACCGCCTCCCATCCATGATCCTCGATGAAACAGGACAGCGCATACGTGATCCGCGGCCGGAACAGATTGTTCAACCGGTTGTACGAGTAGTAGGTGTAATTCGGCCAATACGTCCCCTCCGTAATGCCGCGCAGGGTCCCGCGGGGAAAAGGCGCCACCACGGAAATCACCGACTTGCACTCCGGGAAAATGTTGGCCGGATGCATCTGCCGCGGCGCGCTCCGGAACCGTCCGATATCCGCGACCCCCACCAGACAGGGCCGCCCCAGCGAGGCGGCGAACTCTTTGATCTGCTGTGATGTCAGTGTCATATGCCGCCTATTTGGAAAAGATCTGACCCGTGGCATGCACCGCCACCACACCCGTGCCGCCCGCCGCGCCGCACCCGACATCCGAAGCCCGCAACACACCTGCGGCGTCACGCGTCAGCGGCCGTTTGAGCGCGTCCAACTGCCACGGCTCGCGTTTGCGGAACGGCTGCTCGAAACGGTTGCCGAGTTTTCCGGACTGCTCCAGACGCACCAGACACTCGCGGCCGCACGCCGCCGCGATGCGGTCCGGCTCTTTGCCCCGGCCAGCCGCGAGAAACGCGCCGTTCGGGCAGGTCGCGCACAATCCGCTCTCCACCCGTGCCACCGGCATCTCCTGTCCCTGCACCGTGATCGTTTGAATCTGGTCCAGATGGATCGCGCCGAATGGACAGGCCTCCGCACAAGCACCGCAGTCGCCGCACAGGGTTTTCGCCCGCACCGCATCCCCCTCCAGTTCGGCATCCGTCAGAATGAAAGCGAAACGCTGACGGGTGCCGAATTCGGGCGTGAGCAGAAACCCGCCGAGCCCGATCTCTCCCACACCGGCAGCCACGACCGCCACACGCGGATCGATGTAGACGTTCGGCGCGGGCCGGTCCGGCGCGACCGGCACGCCCTTGGGCATCCCCGCCCCGTTGTAAGCGAAGATCGGCACCGCCTCAAAACCCTGCTCCTCGATCCGGAGCGACAGGTCATATGAGGTCTGCGACAGGAAATGATCTTCCACCCACGTATAACCGAAACACTGGTAGGTACTGCCGAAATTGGTCCCCTCCTCTACGCCGCGCAGCGAACCGCGGCAAATGCGCCGCCCCAGCACGATCACCGAGCGGCACTCCGGAAAAATCGCCGCAGGATTCCGTTCCGGCGGCTCCTCCGCAAACCGTCCGACCGGTGCAATACCCACCAGATCCGCACCGCACTCGCGGGCCATCGCTTTCACTTCTTCTGTTTTCATCGTTCCTTCTTCTCTTGGCGCCGTTGTCTGAGAAATCAATGCAGCAGCGCGTTCTCCGGCGGCACCTGCCACTGCGCCACGCCCGTGTCGCGGTAGCGTTTGACCGGTATGTCCCAACCGATCTGGCGCACATGCCGGTTAAAGGCGGAAGAGGCATTCCAGCCCGTCCCGTCATATCCCCACGTCGCATGCGCGCCCGCATAGAGCATGCGGTACATGTCCAGGCTGTGCATGTAGTTCCACGTTGTACACAACATCCCCGTCATGCCTTTTTCGTTGACAAGACGCGCCTGGCTTCTGACGCCTTCCGTGTTTTTCCACGGGCAGGCGAGCACCGGGAATCCTTTTTCATGAAAGTACTGCATCGTCGGCCACTGCGCCGCATCCTCGACCGCCATCTCCGGCAAAAAATAGCAGCGCATCTTCTCGACACCGCGCTCCGGCTCAGCCAATTGCCGCAGGGTTTTGAGCGCGTTCAACACCCCGCCCTCACCCGTCGCCTCGATCGCCAGCCCACTGCCCGAGGCGATCTTGAAGCGATAGCCGTCTTGGGGGATCACGAGCGATGCATCGGTCTTGAAGGTCAGTTTAGGAGAAACGCCGAAATAGGATTTGAACAGCCTTGAAACCCGTTTTTTCAGGCCGCAGTCCTCGTCCTTGAGTGTGACCGTCACCGCAAGCTCACGGTCGACCTTGACCACCGGACCGGCTGTGATCGTCACCTGTTTGGGATACGGGATCATCCGCGACTTGATAATCTGAGCCTCGCCCTTTTCCATCGGCTAGCCTTCCGCCCAGATGCCCGGCACCAACCACATTGCCATCCCCAATGCCCATATCCTTCTTCCGTTCATCGATATCCTCCGTTCCGTACCACAGCCTTCACCGCCACCGAACAGGATTCAGCGTGCCTGAACACCCCGGACTTCTCGTTCCGTTTCGTGCTTGTCTTTTTTTCTAAACGCGCTCCCAACCGTACGCACTGAACCGAGAAATCCTCAGCCCCGCAACTCCGCATCCATTTCGATACCGGCCCGCATCCCTTCCGCGACGCACTGCGCCACAGACGCGCCGCCATTGATCACCCCGCCCCCGGCGAAAAACCCGGGGAGGCTGCTGACACGCAGGCTGCCTTCAGCGGTCTTGACCAACCCCTCCGCATTGAACGCGCACCCGGGCAGGGCGGACACGAGAGACTCCTCCAGTCCCAGACCCATGGCCTCGATGACCAGTCCGGCTTCAAGGAGCGTTTCCGGTACAGGCCCGCCGTCTGAATCCGATTCCAGAATTTTCCGGATCCGCAGCCCCGTCACCTTCCCGTCCTTCCCGGTGCGATAGCCGAGCGGACGGGTCAAAGTCAGAAAATGCACGCCCGCCGTCCTGAACCACGCATCAGCCATGTGCCAATGCATCTCGGACAGCGGACCGTCATATACGATCAGCAGTTCCCGCGTTCCCGCCTCCAGCGCCACCCGCGCGCAATCCATGGCGCTGTCCCCTCCCGCCAGCAGGATCACCCGTTCGGGGACGGTTTGACGCGTCCGGGTTTTGATTTGGCGAAGGAAGGCCAGCCCTGCGACAACCCCTTCCGCCGTCCCCACGGACCGCTCCCCCCATACGCCCGCCGCTAAAAAAACCGCATCGGCTTTCCGCCTCAAGGAATCCGGCGTGACCTCGCGACCGAACTCGACCCCAAACCGGATCGTCAGGCGCGCCGCGCGCAGGGCGGGCATCAACACCGCCCACGCTTCTTCGTGCGCACCGGTGAACCGGCTGTCGCGGATCGCCAGCTCAGGTGTCCCGCCCAAGCGGGAGGCCCGTTCGAACAGCACCACCTGATGCCCCCGCTCCAGCAATGTCACGGCACAGGCCACGCCCGCAGGACCGCCCCCGATGACTGCGGCCTTCCGGCCGCTCGGCTTTTCAGGGAGGCGCAGACCGGTCAGGCCGTTCGCATGGGCATACCGGTAGACAGCGTGCTGGATCGCGTGAATGGGGACCGGGACGCCGTCCAGCGTTCCGGCCACACAGCGGCCCTCGCACAAGGTGCCGACCGGGCAGAGGCTGGCACACAATCCGGGCAAAACATTACTCCGGCGGATGATCTCGTACGCGGCGGCGTCTTCCCTCTTGGCAAACGCCCGCAGAAACGCAGGCACATCGATGCGGGTCGGGCAGCCCGCACGGCAAGGCGCGGGTTCGCACCCCCGGCAACGCCGCGCCTCTTCACGCAGACGTTCCAGCGAGATCGCGCGGCAGCGGGCATACTCTTCGCCGTAGACGGCGCGGTCCGTGACCACACACCCCGACCGCCCCCCGTCCCGGACCAGCTGGACGCAGGCGCCGCAATCGATACAGCATGCCTCTAAATCCGGTTCGCCGTTCCGGAGCACCGTCCCCGCCAAACCGGGATCCGCCAACGCGGCGCGTCCGATCCCGATCAGCGAGCCCCCTCCGCGCCGCAATACCCCTGCCGCAACCTGAGGCAGGAATCGGCGGAACCGGCTGAACCCTTCGGCCACCACGGGAATCTCCGGCACCATCTGCTGAATGGCCTGCGTGCGTTCCGCCAGGCGCATGAACCGCCGCAGAGGATTCACCCGCTTTTTCCGGTCGCCAGCCGTCCATCCAGAGTCCGCGATATTGAAAAGCCCCACACCGGCGGTGGCCAGCAGCCGAATCCGTTCCCGTTCTTCCCCACCCTCCTTTGCAGGCGAAAGTCGGCAAGCCACGATCATTTCGGGCCGCGCGGAACGCAGTCTGACGGCAACCTCCCGCAGAAAACGGCTGCGGTTCTCCAGCGATCCGCCGTAACGGCCCGGCCTCCGGAGGGCACCCAGCAATTCCGCATGCAGATCGCCGTGACAGGCTTTGAGGTCGACACCGTCGAAACCGGCCTCCATCGCAAGCAGACCCGCAGTCACGGTGGCATCCTGAAGCCGATCCAACTCCTCGTCGGAGAGCCCCGTTTGCCCTGCCAAACTCTCCGGGATCCCCGCCGGGTCCGGATCAGGGAGGATGAACACGGGCGCGGGCACGCCCTCGGGGCGGCAATACCGGCCCGCATGGGCCAGCTGCAGGAGGATCGCGATCTCATGGCCCCAGCACGTGCAGGCACACTGCCGGAGTTCCGCGACCATCTCGGCAAAAACCCTGACGTTCCGGCGCGTGATCCACAGTTGACGGGGATTGGATCGCGCCCGGCCCTCAACCGCCGCAGCCTCCATCCAGATCACCCCGAACCCGCCCTCCGCCCATCTGCGGTAACGGCGGCGTGTCCAGACGCTAGGCGCGCCGTCCGGCTCGGCATCGCACCCCTCCATGGGCTGGACACAAAACCGGTTGGGCGCTATGCGTCCGCCGAACCGGAGCGGTTCTGCCAGCACTGCGGTTTCGCCGGACAGCGGCAGATCCAGTTTTAACCGGCGGGCACTGGCGCGCAACGCCTCTACCGATTGGAACGGGAACGGCTCAAAACTGTTCGCAGAGGGTTTCACCGCACTCTCCGTTGCCTCTCATTTTTCCGGGGTTCCGCCCGAATCCGGTGCCTCCCCGCATTTTCCTGCGGATGCCAGATACACGACAAACTCCTCCGTGCCGTCCAGTCCGAGCAACGCATCCAACCGGGCCTGACTGTACCCCATGGAGGAACAAACCCCAGCCCGCAGGGACTCTACGGCCAGATAGAGGTTCTGGCAGACATGACCGGCCTCGATCGCAATGAGTTTTTGCGCGATGACGCCGTATTTCCATTCGGTCCGGTACGGGACCGCGCTCCAGATGAAGGTCACAGCGGCCTGACCGATAAAGGTCTGCCCGTAACACGCCGCCATCACCCGGTCATGGATGTCCGCGTCTTCGCGAAGGAGCAGCAACTGATGCTCCACGGGCAGATAACGGTACAATCCGGGCGCCAAGCCCGTAACGCGCGAGACCGCCACGTAACTCTCAAACGGGTGCCGCGCCCCTCCGGAAGGGACAGTCCGATAGTGGGCCGTAACCTGTCCCGCCCCGTCCCGATCGATCCGGGCGATCCCCTGCGTGGCCCACAGCAGATAGCTGAGTTCTTCGAGCGAAAACGACGCTGCGGAGAACTCACGTCGACTCCGGCGGTTACCGATCACCTCGCGCGCGCTCACATCTCCCACCGTGAAACGCTCCGGCGCCACCAGATCCACCCGCTTGGCGTCCGCGGGATACGCCTTCTGAATCGGCGGCGGCGCGAGAGCGCGGGCAGCGTCCGTGTCGTTCCGCCAATCTGCGGAGGTTCCGCGCAAGAAGGCGCGGCGTTGTTCCCGTGGCAGCGCGTCAACCCCGCGGATTGGGGCCGCCGCATCGTTGGGCGACCGCTTTTCCGCAGCAACCGCAGGCAAAAACCCGGCCAGTACGCAGGCCCACATTCGCAACAGCCGGCCCACCCGAATCGGAAGACGCGCCGTCTCGAAAACCTGACCGGTGGCCGCGCGCGTTTGCGGACACCTACTTTTGGTATGTTTCCGCACCGGGTTCTTTGACCTCCTCAAGCAGCCGCTTGACAATCTCGACGGAGTTGATGCCCTCGGAGTCGGCGGAAAAGTTGGTCAGAATACGATGGCGGAGCACCGGCATGGCGGCACCGCGGACATCGTTGCAACTCACATGGATCCGCCCCTCCAACACAGCGCGCGCCTTTGCCGCCAGGATCAGAAACTGACCGGCACGCGGACCGGCACCCGTGGACACGTACTTTTTCGTGCACTCCGGGGCCTGCTCGTCACCGGGACGGGTAGCCCGCACCAGACTGACCGCATAACGGATCACATGCTGCGAAACCGGAATTTTCCGCACCACTTCCTGCAAGTGGATCACGGCCTGTTTGTCCAGCACGACGTTCGGCTCTGACCCCACGGCCATCGTGGTCCGGTCGATCACCGTGACCTCCTCTTCGTACGTCGGGTAATCCACGAAGATGTTGAACATGAAGCGGTCAAGCTGGGCCTCGGGCAACGGATAGGTCCCCTCCTGTTCGATCGGGTTCTGCGTCGCCAGCACAAAGAAAGGCTTATCGAGCTTATAGATCTCTTTCCCCACGCTGACCTGCTTCTCCTGCATGGCCTCCAGCAGTGCCGCCTGCGTCTTCGGCGGCGTCCGGTTGATTTCGTCCGCCAGCAGGATGTTGCAGAAAATCGGCCCCTGCATGAAACGGAACTGCTTCTGCTGAGTCTGCGGGTCCGTCTCCAGCACCTCGGTGCCCGTGATATCGGACGGCATCAGGTCCGGCGTGAACTGGATGCGCTTAAACTTCATGTCCAGCACTTTGGCGAGGGTGTTGACGGTCAGGGTCTTGGCGAGCCCCGGCAGACCGATCAGCAGAGCGTGCCCGCCCGCGATGATGCACATCAGAATCTGGTTGAGCACATCCTCCTGCCCGATGATGACCTTGCCCACCTCGCGGCGAATGGCGTCCATGGATTCGCGCATCCGCTCGACCCGTTTCAGATCCTCGGCGTCGGTCAGGGATTTCGCCCCGCTGTCCTCACCCGCAGGTTCGGAAGCAGCCGCGGCAGCGTCCGCCCGGAACAGAAAGGCCGAATCACCGATCGTAAGGGTATCGCTTTCGTTCAACGGCGCGCTCACGACCGCCTCGCCGTTCACGAACGTGCCGTTGGCGCTGTCCAGATCGGCCACCACCCAGACCCCGTTCTCCTTCGTGATTTTGGCATGATGACGCGAGATTTTCGAATCATCCAAAAGCTGGATGTCGCAGTCCTCCTCGCGTCCGATCATGATTTCGGCCCCGGTCAGCACGATCTCCTGACCCTGCCCCTGCCCTTTTGTCACCAATAGACTCGCCATAAAACGTTCCTTTCTTTGCCCGTGACAGGCGGATTATTTTTCTTTCCTGAGATCCAGCTCGCCTAAATCCCGGATGCGGTTCGTCACCCGGATGCGGGAGAGTTGTTTCGAATAATGATGGGCCGGTGTGAGCAGCTTCAGTTCCACCGTCACGGGATACAAATCCCGCTTTTGCACCACCTGCCAGCCCACGCCCACATCCTTCAGCCAGATCAGCTTGAATGTCCGGCGTCCCTTGCCAGCCTCCAACGCTGTGTCATCACCCTTGACCATCCCCGGACCGTCCCGGTACTGGGTCACCACGCAGCGGGCGAAATTGCCCCGCCCCGTGGTTCCGGCCATCCGGTGGATGACCTTCCTGTTGAAAAACGGATCCGAGGCGTTCACGATCCGGGTGATGCTCTCGCGGTCCTTGGGCGTCAGGGTGTCGGGTTCAGACGACAACTCAAGACCCTCGAAAAACTCATTTTCATAAATGACGAAAAGGTTGTACCTCGCCATCGGAAGATTCTGAAACAGAAACTCCTGCCGGTCCCCGCCCGTCACGGTGCCCTGATAAACGAAACGCGGTTCATCCGGCGGCATGGCCAACACCTGAAGGATCGGCTGGGAGGGTCTGACGATCCGCCCTTTCAGTCCACCCGTGGCCGACGGGTCCGTGGCCGTATAAAGCCGGGAACGCTCTTCGGCGCCGGTTACCGAAAGCGCGCACGCCAGCAGCACCCCCCACACGCATTGTACAAACACCCCGTTCATCTCCGCTTCTCCCTTCTGTCCGCTTCCAACGGCCACGCGCGACGGCTCATTGATCGCCTCCCGCGAAAGTCCGTCTGCGAATCTCCTCCGTGTATTTTTCGATCACCTCGGCAGGCTCGTTCAAATCCATCATGCACTGCTTGTTCAACTCCATGGCCGCCACCAGAAAATTTGAAGCGTCCACCTGATCGCAATAGGCGCTCAAGATGACACGCGCCCGCTTGGAATCCTTCAGCGCCCGGTAGAGCTTCGCCTCGCAGAGCAGATAGTCTCCCGTCAGTTTGGAGAGGGGGAAGATTCGCTCCCACGCCTGCAACGCCTGGAACGCCTCCAGATAAAAGCCCTGTTCGATCAGAATATTGACCTGCTCAGAGGCTGCGGCGTCGCGGATCGCGGAGAGCTTCCACGCTGACAGATCGGCGGGCTGCGCCATCGGCGCGGGCCCGGACTCCCCGCCCTTACCCCCAGACCGCCGCGCGCGCGCCGCACCCGTGGCCGAGAGGTCCGAAAGCCGCTTCGGCGTGAGCGAGGCGGCCGTGGCCTTGGCACGACTCTGCACGTCGCCATAGCGTTGCGTCGCGGCATTGATGTTGCGTTCGAGGAATTCCAGATCGCCCATCCGGATCTTGGCCCACTCCCCTGCCTCGCCGCTGTCACGAAGAAGCGGGGTGATGAGTTTCCGGGCGCCCGCCAGATCGTTGAGGTAAAACATCATCACCTCTGCGGCCTTCAACTTCAATACAGCGGCACGACCACTGGAAAACTCTTCAGAACTCAGTTTCAATGCCCACCGGATGGCCTCCTGCGGCTTACGCGGCCCTAAGGAAAAGAGGAAGATATCCTCCAGCAACCCCTGCCGTTCGGGTGTCAGCCGTTTCTTGAAGAAGGGCCACCGTTGCGTCACGATGGTTTCGACCAACAGATTGGCACCGGAGAGATCCAGCACGCGGAAGAGGTTGTTCAGCATGGCGTCGTCCCACGCGGCAGTCGGATCAGCCTTTTCGGGATACGCCTTCAGCATGCTGTAACACGCCCGCTTGAATGCGTGCCGTGTCTCCTCATCATCCAGACTGCTGCTGTCGAACGTGTAGGCGAACAGGGTTGTGGTGCAGGTCGCGCGCCGACCCGCCGCCTCGGCCGTCAGTGTGATCCGGCTGTGGCGGGACCCCTTAAACAGCCAGTGCGTCGTCGGCCCGTCGGCCAGCGCGTTCGGCGCCTCCTCGAAACTCCAACTGTAGCGGGTCTCTTTCGGATTCCCTTTTGTCCAGGCTTTCAACGTATAGGCGACCCGCGGCTCCTCCCCCTCAAGCGCGAACAGACAGTCGGGCACGGCCTCGAAGGCGGCGGTCAACCCCGTCTGCGACTGGATCTCGAACAGGGTGCAGTCGCCGGTTTTGACCACATGCTCGTCTTTGATTTTGGCGGTTTCATACATCGACGTGCCGGGATACCGCAAATCGCTGGCACGAGGCCCGCCCAACTCCTCCATGGTCGTCTTCGACGTGCGCCAGGTGAACATCATGGGACCGACGGCCTGCCCTCTGGGGCTGAATCCGAAAAGCTCCACCCGATGCAGACCGGCCGTCAGGTTAACCTCGCCCCCCAAACCGCCCTGCTTCTCGTTTTTCTTGGAGAGCGGAACCGGTTTGCCGTCAATCACGATCTCCATCGCGCCGGAGCGGATCATCGGCGCGACCCATGTGGGACCGGGGGCCGTGACCTCAATGTGGGCCAGCAGATAGATGGCGTTCCCGCCGGGCTTCCACTCGCAGACCGCCATCGGGACCGATTCGCCCTGCCAGGTTCCCGCTGACCAAGCCTGATTGTGAAAATGGGTCTTGGCATCCACCGAACCCAACCGGCTTAGTTTCTGCGCCGCGGCTTTGGCGCTGGTTCCGTTGACCTCACAGCGGATGGCACTGGGGGTCAACCCGCTTGCCGGAGTCCACGTTGCGAGTTTTTTCGCGCCCCGGACATACAGAACCGCGGTCTTCCCCTCTTTCGGTGCCGCGAAGACCACGGCGCAGCCGATCTCTTTAGCGTGCCACAACACCGCGCTTGTCAGCGGGTTCCCCGCCTCGTCAAACGCGAGCGTTTCGGGAAAGGGGCCCGGCAGACTCCCGCCGTCAGGGAGTTTCACGAAAAAACCGGCGCTGGGGTGGCTGGGCGCCCGAGTCAGCCCCACTACAAAGCGGATCGTCGCGTCCCGGACCGCCCACTCGCCGGGTTCCGCGGCCCGGCAGCACAACCCGGCTGCCAAGACCGCCGGGAGGAGACCCCGTATCGCGTTCCGCATCATCGTTTTCATACGCATCCCTGTCTGAGCCCGCACACGCGGGACCACACGTTACAGTTCCTTGTTGAGCTTCTTGTAATAATCGGCGTTCAGCTCCCGGTACTTGGCGGGGGCCAGATCCTGTTCCGCTTCGATCACATCCGTCAGGGTCGAGACGGCCACGCCGCCGTCCAGCGTAGTCGCGCTGCCCTCGCCGAGTTCCGTCTTGGCTTTCTTCAAAGCGCCGATCGCCTTGCGCCGCAGTTCGGCAACCTGTCCAATCGGAACCCCCTTGGAAACCGCGTCCGAGGCCTGCCGGATATGGTGCGCGGCCGTTTTCAGCGAATCGGTGCGCAACCCTTTCAGGGAAGCCTGCGCATACGACTGGTCGGCCTTGCGCGCCATCTGCTCCATGAACTGCGCCCACGAGCCGGCTTCGGAGGCGTCCATGCGTTCGGTACCGCCGCTGTCGCCCCAGTCGTCGCCTTTTCCGGAACCCAGCTTACCGCCGCCCGTGGCCTTGGTTTGCGCCTCGCCATCCGCCACGACCTGTCCCGACTGGGTCGGATCCTGCGTCCGGCGCGCCTCGATGTTGTCGTCCCCCTCGGAGATTGTCCCCGAACCCGCGGCGCTTTCACCGCTCGACATCCCCTGCCGCCCGACATTCGACCGCCCGTCCTGTTCTTTGTGATCCGGCGTCGTGTTCCCCGATTTACCCTTTGCGGAGAAGGTGGTCGTGTCGCCCTCGGTGATCAGAGCGCCCATCTCCATGTCCGGCAACGCCTGGTTGATGGCACCGTCGTCGGCCTCCCTGTCCATCTTCTCATCGATCTCCAGCAGATCGCCGATGATGTCTTCCATTGCGGTCTGCAGGGGTGTCAGCGCGACACCTTCCGGCATCTCTTCCTTGTCAAAGGCCTCATCCGTCACTTTGGTGGTGTCGGGCTTATCCCCCAGCCACATCTCGACATCCTCAATCAACTTTTCGGCCTTCTCCATCGCTTCCAGATAGTGCTCGCGCTTCATGACGGCCTTCTCTTTAACCGGACCGCCCTCCTGATCCTTCGTCCCCGAGTCCTTTTCCTGAGTCACCTCCTCGAACACGGAATAAAGGTCCTCGACCAGATCGTTGCCGACATTCAGGTGGGCGAAAATATCCAAATCGCGCGGGATCTGGAGCATCGCATCCTCGATGTTCTTCCGGATCTCCTCGGCCTCCTGCTCCATGACGTCGAAATCTTCCGTGTTCCGGTCCCGGTTTTCGGCGATTTTATCCATCTCTTCCTTCAACCGTTTTTCGGCCGCCTTGAGCTTCTCCAGTTTCGCCCCGGCGATCTGGAGTGCCTCGATCATCTCTTCGCGCGACTCCTTCTCCTCCTGCGCCTGAACCTCCTCGAACCGTTTGCGCACAATCGTCAGCTTGTCAAACGCGCTCCGCGCGTGCGGGATCGCCTCGCGCGCCGCGTTCTGCTCCAGTTGTTCAGCGGACAGCAGCATGTCGTCCGTGATCTTTTGCTGTTTGCAAAAAGCGGCGACCCCTTCGAGAAACGCGCTCTGCGATTTGTCCTCGCCCTGTCCCGCCGCCGCCTCGGCCCCGCAGGCCTGAATGAAGGCCACCACCTCCGAACTCAGCGCGTCCTGCTCATCCACCAGCGAGGCCGCGACCGCCACCCCCTGAGTGGCGCACTGGGAAGCGGTCTGCAAGACCTTCGCCTGCCCGGTGATGATCCCGTCGAGCATCCCGATCAGGGAACTGGCGCTCTGGTTCTCCTGGGCTTTTGCCGCGGACTCCCCGGCAAAGGTCAGTTGCCGGAGGATTTTCTCCTGCATCGTCAGGGCCTTGCCAACCCGCCGATCTTTTTCCGTTATCCCGTTCGTGGCCGGAACCGACCGCAGTGTGGGGATCACTTCATGCAGTTCGTTCAGGTAGAGTTTCTTGATCGTGGGCACCAAATTCCCCAAGCTCTTGCCGCCGCCCCGCTCCAACAGCAGCCGGACCGTCTGGCGGATCTCCTCTTGTCGCGTGGCGGTCTCAGCCCACTGTTCCGGGGTGCTGTTCGCCAAAGCATCGCGAAGCTGCGTGACCTTGCGGAGATTCTCACGTTGAAGGAGGATGACCCGCTCCAGACTCTCCCTGCTCTGTTTGGCCAGTTCCTCCCGCTTCTTCGCCGCCTGATCCGTCTCGTCCAGTTCAAACACCAGCGGACCGGATACCGTGGTCTGGCCGTTGCCCTCGCGGTTGTCCCGGGCCTCAACCCGCATCACCCACGTGCCGGTGTCCGTTGTTTTACGGACCACACCCTTCCACAGCGCGGAAAACTCTTTGCCCCGGATCTCCGCAGCAGAGAAGGTCTTCAGCACCTTGGGCCGCGCTTCGGACTCGCCTGTTTTGGGAAGCTGCACAATGGAGATCTCATCGAACCCGAAGTCATCCGAGGCCGAAAAATCCACCGTCGGAGCCATACCGGGCGGCAACGGCACGGGTTTCTGCGGATATCGAACCGTTAGCGCGGGCGGACGGTCCGGCAGGAGGTTGAACCCCACTGTGCTCTCCGCCTTGTCGCCTTCCGCGCTCTCTGCGGTGAGGATAAAGGCGGCACCGTTCGTGACCACGAGCGCGACGCTCCCGCCCGGTTTCTTCCCTTGCTCAACGAACTCCACCGGATCACCGCCCCAGCCGGAAACGACCAGCGAACGCAACGGCGCGTTACAGCGCGCCGCGAGTTCAACCCGGGATCCGGCCGGGATGTCGAGGGCCGTCGCCTGCGCATCAACCCGTTTCGTCGGCAGGCGCATATAGGCGGGCGGCGTCACCTTCAGGGTCACGGCGCGGAATGCCAAGGGCGGCCGCAGGGTGATCGTGCTCCATCCCGGCGGATACGCGTCCCCCGCGCGGAAGCGGTATTTCAGGTCGGTGGTGACTTTGGGGATCACATGCTGGAACCGCTCCTCCGCGCCTCCCCGGAGCGTACCCAACCGATAGGTCTTCTGCTCGCCGTCGGATGGACGGACATCCAGAAGCACCGTGTGCCCGGCCCGGCCCTGCACCTCGCACGCCAGCGTAAGCACACCGCCCTGCAGGACGGTCGCGTCGCCGGGGCTCACGCGGAGAATGCGGGTCAGGCTGACCGGCGTGAGTTCAGCGAAGGGGTTCAGTACCCGCGCCATCGCCACGGGCCACGCCCGCCCCGCGAACGGATACGGCAGCAACAGCAGCAACAGCGACGCGCCCAGCGCAAGTTGCGCCCGGCGCAGCAGCCGCCGGTCCTTCATCATGCGGAAATCCAACCCGCTCCAGTGCGGGATATCCATTTTCACATACGCCGCGACAAACGAGTCCTTGACACGGAACGCGGAAAACAGAAGAAAGTTGATCAGATGGTTATCGAGTTGCGGGAAGGTCTGCTCCACACGGACTGCCACGGCCTCGGGAGTGTGGCGCCGCGCCAACGCGCGGAAGACCAGCCCCGCCGTCACGCCGACCCCCGCCACCAGCACGGCCCAGGCCAGCAACCGCCCGTTGCGGCCGTACCGGACCAGCAGATCGACACCCGCCAGACAGAAGACCAGCGCCCCAAACAACGCCAGCCCGGCCGTCAGCCGGAACTCCGCCTGCCAGCGGTTCAGCAGTCGGCCGATCTTTTCAAGCTGTCCGATCAATACGGATGGAGCCATATCCCGTCTCCGTGCATCAGGCCGCGCTCAGGCGCGGCACGACCTCATTTCGTTACCTTGACCTTCTCCGGCAACTTGACGATCTTCAGGTTGGACACGTAAAAATTCCCGTCCCTCAAATACGTCGAGCCTGGCACAAACATGAAGACCGTGATGTACCGGACTTTTTTCAGGTGGCTGTACGCGACCGGCGAGATCGTCTCGTTGGGGATGGTGACGCGCATAGTCTTCCACGCCGCCGCTGTCGCCGCGACGTACTCCGCCTTGTACACGCGCCGCAGGTTCTGCAGTTTCGGGGGTTCGCTCGGCGAAATGCCCGGCTTGAGGTTGTACCCCAGAAACAAAATGTGCACCTCCAAATTATTCTCCACCAGAATGTCAAAGGTGCACTGGTAGCGGTCCCCAGGCTCATACGGGATCAGCGGCGTCTCGACCTTCGTCTCATATCCGCTCGGCACCGCCATTTTCAGCACCCGCTCCTTCGCCCGGAACATCGGCAGGACCGAGGCGTTCTTGGCATTGCCCGTCTGTTTCTTGATGAGGGTCCAGTCATAATCGATATTCCAGCCGTCCAGCGGCCCTTTGGCGGACGTGAAGTCGCTGTTGTAACAATAGTTGGTCTCCGCGGGTGCCGCGCGCAACGCCGACACCAGAACAACCCCGCAAAGCCACACGGCACCTTTTCCGATCCGTTTCATCTGCCCCTCCCGGTCGCATGACCGTCTACGTGAGATTCTGGAATTTTCGGAGAATCCACTCCAGAGCGATCAAAGTGATTAGGATACCAAGAATCGCCCAATGTTGCCAATACGTCTTATACTCGAAGACGCTCTGCTCGATGCGCTTGGGCGTCACGGACAACAACGCGCGATCCAACTCTTCCGCAGAATCGAAATACGCGCCGCCGCTGTTCGCCGCGATCGCCCGCAACACCGACACCTCCACAGGACGGGGGATGGACTCGGGCGAGTAAGGCTTCACCGCGAAAAAGGCCGGCTCGGACTCCAGCCGCTGCCCACCCGACTCCGAAACCGCCGCCACCGCGTACATTCCCGCGGTTTCGCCTTTAACCTTCACGCTGAAGGTCGGCACCGCCTTGCCCTCAAGCATCTGGTCCTCCCTCGCCGTCACGGCGAACGGAACCACCCGCTTGTCCGGGAAGGTGATCTCCGCTTTCACCACCGCGCCCTCGGGCGGGACGCCCTCGCCCACCCAACGGGCGGTGACTTCAATCTCCTCGTTCAGGAAACAGGTCTCGCGGTCGAGAAAGACCTCCCAACTCCGCCCCTCGATCTGGTCGGCCTTGGGCGAAAGCCATGAGAGCAACTGGTGCCAAAAACGCGGATAGGGGTTGGTCTTGAGCGCGTCAGCGCTCAACTGCCATTTCCACAACGAATCCGAGAACAGGGCCACCACCTTGCCCTGTCCGAAATCCTGGGCAAGGATCATCGGTTGCGGACCGCTGTCGCTACGGACCTCCACCAGCACTCGCGCCGCGGCCGAGGGCACGACCCCCTGAAAGATCGAAAGCACCGCCGGGATTTTCTGCCAGAACTCGGCATCCCCCCCAAAGGCCGCGTGCGAACGCCCCTGCTCGGTCAGGCTCACGGCGAACTCGCCCTCCCGCGCCTTGCCTGAAAAGGCTTTGGCGGGCAGCAGTCCTTTCAATGCCGTCTTCGCAAAACCGTCCGGTGCCCAGGCTTTGCTGCCCCCAAGCAGCACCAGACTCCCGCCCGCCTCCACAAACTTCACCAGCGCGCGCGCGCGCTCCTCCCCCAGTTCCTCGCCGCTCAGATTACCCAACACCACAATCTTAAACTGCGCGAGCTGCGCCTCCCCCATGTCCGGCGCGACCTCCCCGCTCACCCCGTACGTCATGAACTTCCCCTTGGGACCCTTCAGGAAAATCGAGGGGCTGACCTGCTTGCTCTCGCGCAACACGCGGGACAGATATTTGGACTCCCACCGCGGCGGGCCTTCCACATACATCAGGCGGTTCTTGGCATCCAACACCTGCACCACCACCGACGATTCGTTGTCATCGACCTGCGACTCGCCGGACAGCGCGGGCAGGGAGACCCGATAGGTGTTGACGCCGATGGCCGCGTGATCCAGCTTGAACACCACTTCGCGCGACCCGCCGCCCTCGGGGATCTGCGTCTCGATACGCTGCAACAGCACGTCGTCCTTGAAAAGCTGTACTGCGAAGGGCTGTCCCCGGGTTCCCTGTCCCGACAGCACGGCCTTGAGTTCCGACTGCCACCCGACCGTGACACGCCGCGGTGTGCTGAGCGTCTCCACGCGGATATCCGGCTCCTCCTCCCAGATCGCCTCTCGTTCCAGCGGCAGGGTATAAATCGGGAAGGGCCGCTTTTCCAACGCCCACTCCTTGAACGCCTCGCGCGTGTCCAGCCCGTCGCTGAGCAACAGGCATCCCGTCACGTCCACGCCCGCGTACCGGCCCACGAGTTTCTTCAGCGCGTCGCGCAACAACGTGGCCTCCCCCTCAGGCTCGCGTTTGAAGAGTTCCGGCAGCGAAGTTTTCTGCTGAAGATCCGCGGAAAACGGATAGACCTCGACCTCGCATTTTTCAGCCATACCAGCCGCCCACGGCATCTGGAGCACCGTCTGCGCCGTCTGCCAGCGGTTGGTCATCCCCTTGACCGGGGTCATCGTCATGCTCCGGGACTCGTCGACCAACACCAGAAAGCGGGTTCTCTGCTCCAACGTTTCGACACGCTTCTCGCCGGGCAGAAGCAGGCACCACCCCAGCAGCAGGAAGAAACAGACCCGTGACAACAGCATCACCCACATCGGCCCGTCCCGCTTCACAAACAGACCGTAGCCGACCCCGGTGGCCGCTAAAGCCGCCAGGACCCCTGCCGCGATAACAGCGGTCGGTGCGAGATGGTCGTAAATGATCACGCTTCTTTTTCCTTCACTCTGCCGGAGGGGGCGATCTTCATCGTGTCCGTCAACTTCGCGGTCTTCCGCAAGAGGCTGTTGGCGTAAAGCACCTCCACGACAGCCACCAGCAGGGTCAGCCACAACAGCGCCTCACCCAGTGACCGGCCGATGCGGAAGTCCTCCAACTGCTTCATCAGGTCCTCTTTGCCGGTCGCCACATGCAGCGCGGACACGCCCAGAATGGAGGAGATGTCCGCAGGTTTGACCGTGGCGAGATCCGACTCTTCGCGCAACATGTTGATCGCCAGAGCCGGTTGAGCGCCCCCGCCGCCCGGCGTGCTCAGCTTATAGATCCCCGGTGCCATCAGCCCTTCGGCGTACGCCACCGCCTCGCCCTCCACCATGACACTGCGCAACGGAACCGGTTGGCCGTTCGGCGCGCTAAGCGTCGAATGACGTGTGGCCTCCGGCAAGAACTCGTTCAGGGAGAGGCTGTCCGTAGCCCAAAGATACGGCGGACGGGCACCCACCCCTGCGGCGTACTGGATCAACTGATGCGCCAGCGGCAGATAAAAGGCGGAGAGGGGAAAGTCGCTCCACGAGCGGTCGGCCGACACAGTGAGCATCACCACGGCCCCCCGTCCCGCAGGGCGGTTGATGAGAAAGGGCACCCCTGCGGAAGTCGCCACGACCACCTGGGCCTTTTCCTTCAGCGTCTCGCACTGGAGCTGGCGTTTGATCACCACCCGCGGCGCGATCCCCCCTTCAACGAGCCCCCGGATGGACGGATGCTGCGGCAGCACCCACGTCAGCAATTGTTTCCGCTTTTCAAGGGGCCACTCCGTGATCGCCGCGGGAGTTGCGGGCAGGCTGTTCCACTGGGCGTAATCCGACACCGCAGCACCGTCGCCGGGAAACAGAACGATCAGGCCGCCCGCAGCCGCGTACCGCTCCAGCAGGCTGATCTGCTGTCCGGGCAACGGCAGCACGTTACATAAAAACACGCAGGAGTAGGCGGAGAGGTTCTCCCCCCCCAATTCCGCGACCGATATGTTTTTGACCTCCACTGAGGAGACCGCCTCTGCGTCCGCGCTCACGCTCAACGCGGTGCGGAGGAAAAGCGCGTTTTCTTTGGACCCCACACATAACGCCGGCAACCGCTCGCGGACGTGAATCAGAAAGTGGAACGCATTGTCCTCCGTGAGACTGTCATCCGGCGTCGTCACCTGCGCCGTATGCACGCCGCCCTCTAACGGCGGGAACGCGAACCGAAGCCGCGCCTCGTCCTCCCCGCCCAGCATCACGGAGCGCCGTGCCGTCTCCTTGCCGTCGACCAACAGATGCACCGCTGTCTCCAGCGGCGTGCCGGTGCGTTTGAGATTCACCGTCACCTGACAGGGCGTCTGCGCGGTAATGAGCCGGGGCTCCAACTCCACGTTGAGGACCGCGGCGTTTTCCGGATTGGGCGTCCCCAGCAGCGTAACGAAACAGGTGGTGTTGTCCTGCACCGCCGAGGGATCCCACTTGTCCCCGACCGGGTCAGGCGAACCTGCGGCCCCGGCGGTCGCGTCGCCCTCCCCGCCCGCACTGAAACTGACCCACGGCAGCATCTGATGATCGGAAAGGATGTGCAGCTCGCGCTCGCCCCGCCGCCCTTCCTGATTCAGTGTCCCCAGAGCCGCCAGCGTCGCCGGACAGAGGCGTGACGAGCCCACCGGCATCGGCAGCGCCCGAAGACGGGCTGTCGCCTCATCTTTCTTGCCGGTCATCTGCTCGCATATCGGCGTCACCTGGTCGCCCGCCAGATAGATGCAGAACCGGTCGTTGTCTCCTAGCCCCTCCACGATCGCGGCCGCCAACTCCGTGGCCTGGTTCCACACGCTCTGTTGGTTCAGCCGATAGTTCATGCTGTACGAGCCGTCCAGCACGATCGCCACATCCCGCGACGTGCGGCTCAGCAGGGATCCGAAGTTCCGAGTGCGGAGGATCGGCATGGCGAACGCCAGAGCCAACAGGGCCAGCAACAGCAGGCGCAGTATCAGCAGCAGCAGATTCTCCATCCGGATGCGCCGCGACGAGCGTTTCTGCGCCAGTTTCAGAAACCGGACCGTGCTGAACGGCAACCGCTCGGTCCGGCTCGACTGGATCAGATGCAGGATCAGCGGCAGGGTTAAAGCACCCAACGCCGCCAGAAACAGTGGATTGAGAAAAGAAATCATAATGGGCTACCGCAGCCTCCGCCGCTCTTCGAGATACGCCCGCGCGTAGGTTTCCACCGACTGGCCCGTCCTCACCAGACGGTAGTCGATCCGCATCCCTTCACAGGACACCCGGTAATGCTCCAGAAACTTCGCGAATGCCTGCTGATACTCCTTTGCCAAGCCGCGGGGATCCGCGGTGATCCGCTCCCCGGTCTCCAGATCCTCAAATTCGAACCCCTGCTTCAGGGAAAGGTCGATCTCCACCGGATCCAGCACATGCAGCACGATCACGTCATGCAGCCGTTTCCGGAAATGGGCGAGCGCCAAGGTCACCTCCCGCTCGTCATCCAGCAGATCCGAGACCAGCACGACCAGCGCACGCTTGCGGATCGATTCGGCGATCTGGTGTAACGTCTCTGCCGTGCGTGTGGTGGAGGCCGGCTCCACCCCCTGCAACCGTTTCAGCATGTTGTGCAGATGGTTCACCGAATTCCGCGGCTCCACCTGCATGTCCAGCTTGTCCGAATAGACAAACAGCCCGACCGAATCACGGGCCTTGACCACCACATACCCCAATGCGGCGACCAACTGACAGGCGAAATCGAACTTCCGCACGGCCGCGCTACCGTAGGACATGGAGCCGCTCCGGTCCAGAATCAGATAAACCCGGAGATTGGTCTCGTCCTCGTACCGCTTGATGTAATACCGGTCCGTCCTCCCCAGCACCTTCCAGTCCAAATGCTTGGGGTCGTCCCCCATCCCGTACGCCTTATGCTCGGCGAACTCGGAACTGGCGCCCTTCAGGGGACTCCGGTGCGCGCCCGCCAGATTCCCCTCCACCACATACCGGGACTGCAGCACGATCCGGTTGAGCTTGTGCATCTCCTCCGGATTGAGGAAGGCCCGGATCCCCTCCTCCCCGGCCTGCCGGGAGGGTTTCGCCGCCACCGTCCCTTTGGCTTTCCCTTTTTTCGCCATACCCCGCTTCACCCGATCCTTTACGCGCCCGCCCGCATGTCCGTATCACTTGCCTTGCGGCTTCCGGTAAATATCCAGTTGGTCCCGTTTCGCCCGTTCCGCCTTGTCGCGTTTGGCGATCTCCGTCAGCAGATACCTCGCCCACCCCTCTTTGCCGAGCTTCGCGATCATCTCCTTCTCGTTGGCGATCAGGTCCTCGTCGCGCTTGGAGACGTTCACCGCCACCCCGCCCCCGGTGAACGAGTACACCACCGCCGAGGAGTCCACCTCGGAAAGCATCTCCTTACCGACTTTCGGCGCCAGACGGTCCTTATACCGCACGATCACCGGATTCAGCACGATCTCGCGCGCCGTCGGGTCAGCGGCGGACACCACACCGGTCACCGCCACCGCGTCCCCCACAACAGTGGCGGGGGCCTGCTGCAGCACCGAAAGGGAGACGCTCTTGCGCACCACAAACCGGACGATCACGCCGGAACTCGGCTCGCGGGTCTTGAGCGTCATGTGGGGAGCCCCCCCGGTCTGCCCCTTCTCCACCTCCAGCACCTCCAGATAACGGAAGAAAAACTGCTTGCCCCGGCCCTCGTCGGCATTGCTCTTACGCACGGCGGGTGCCTTGGGCTCCACCAGACTCAGCGCGTACTCGTTACCGCTGCGCACCGCCGCGGCAGCGACGCCCGCCGTCAGCAACACCAGTGCCGCGACATTTCTCCGACTCACCGCACCCTTCATTCCAAGCTCCGTTCCCTTACGTTGCCTAACAACTTCATGTCCGATCCGCAGATTCCCGCAGGTTTGGATTCGATCTGTGCCATCTGTGTAATCTGTGGATCACGTTACCGCATCGTTTGTTTCCGCTCCGCAGGCGGCAGACTTAATTGGTCACCGAATACATCAGGATGTTCTGTCCGATGCGCTGGGCGCTGACATCGTCATACCCTCTGGCGTACGGGCTCTGCGACATCTCCCACCCCCCGGCCAACCCGAACGGGCTGTAAATCACCGCGACATGCCCGTTCACCTCCAGACCCTCGAGTTGCGGCCGGATGGCCGCCGAACCCAGAGCCTGCTGCAGAACCGGCGTCACCCCGACCCGCTGCACATCGTTGGGCACCTGAAAGATCGGGCTGTCTTGGGGAATCGCGCGCAGGGGCGTGCCCGGAAACAGCGCCGACAGAAGAGTGCGGAAAGCCAGGTCGAACCCCTTGCGTCCGCAACAGGCCTCGGCCAGCAAGAACCCGCCGTTCTCCAAATACCTCTTCAGGTTGGCCGCCTCGCTTTTGTTCAGCGTGAAGTGCTCGTGCCCGGTCAGATACAGCAGCGGCGCGTTGAAAATCGCCGGATCCTTGAGCCGCATCTCCCGGACCGTGTATTTCACCGGCACGTCGGTCTTCAGATTGAAGGTCTGCAGAATCACCGAAAGCCCGGCGTGCCGCGTTTTCCAGACGCCGTCATAAATCACCTGCACCATGGCGACCTTGTCCGCGCTCGGTTCCGGCTTGTCGATGAACTGGATGGCGTGGGCCTGGCTTTTCGCCCAGGCGCGCATCGCCGAAGAGTAGGAAAAGATGTTCACGCCGAGCTTTTTGGCGGAATCCGCCTCATAGGCCTGATACTCCGGCAGGACATTGTCCTCCCAGCCTACCGCCATGCACCAGCGCGACACCAGCGCCACCACCCGGCAGTTGATCTCCACCGCGTCGAACCAAGGCTCATCGCCGACAAAGCCGGACTTCCTCACGCCGGGGCAATACCGGACACGGTCCACATCGTAGTAGGCGTGGAAGATCGGATGATCCGACGTCAGGCGCTGGAGCGGCTGCTCCGGAAAGATCTTCGCCAACTCCCGCGCCGCGGAGCGGTAAAAGGGTGCCGACCCGAGCCCCGTGTTGTAAATGATCATGCCTCCCGCGAGACAGTACTCACGAATGCGTTTGCGCTGTTCCTCAGTGTACGAGAAATTGTAATGTCCGGAACGGTAGAGGATGGGGTTCTTGGCGGGATCCACCGACACCTCCTCCAGCGTCGCGACCTGCACGCTGTAGTTGACGTCGATCATCTCCTTCATGCTCTTGAGGAGATTGTTCACGTCATTCGGCGTGGCGTTCCAATCCAGATCCTCGTCCTGCCCCGAAACCGCCATCACGGCCCCGACCGCCAGCACCCACCCCAACCGAACCCGCTTCATATCCCTGATCCTTTCATCCGGCCGCGCCCCGGCCAGATAACGGACAGGCCGCCAACAGGATGGGACATCACTGTCGCAAATCCTGCCGACGGCCAGACCAGTATCCCGCAACGGACTGAAGCCGCATAACCCCGGGTGTGTCAATCTCCCGTGCGGTCATTGCATACCTCTGCCGCCGCCCTCCGAACCGACACTCACTTTGAACTCGAACCGCCCTCGCTCTTCAGCTTCGTGATCAGCACGGGCGGTTGCGGCGGTTTCTTGGCCTCAGTCCGGGCCTGCGGCGTGACCGGGCAGCAACAGCACGGGTCCGTGGTCTCCGCCGAAGATATCGACCGCGGCGGCGCGGGCGGCGGCTGTGACCGCTTGGGCGGCGGCACAAAACCAGGCTCGTCCGAACCGTCACCGGCCAGAACCGTTCCCATGCACAGCGTCGCGGCAAGCATGGCCACACCGGCTTTTATACTCTTCTTCTGGGCTTCGCTTTTCATGCCGTCCCCTCCTCAACAGGCGTCACGCCAAAAACCGTATAGCAACACCTTAACACGGCCCCCCGGCACTGTCAACCCGACCCGGCAAATTTTTCGTAAGCTGATTTCACCCCGCTCCTGTCGGCACCGAAAGACGCATTTCCGCTCACCGCATCATCACCTCGAATCCGCCGTCACGGGTCACGGCGACCGCACCCGATCAGAAACCCTTGTGCGAGGCCCCGCCCGCCGAGGGCGTCCCCTCTGCCGCGTCGTAGGAACGCAGGATATCGCTACGGGTGTAGGGCCGGAACAGCACCCGGCTGTCAGACGGATAATACGGCAGCACGTCCGAATATCCGGGCACCACCACCTCCACCACCGGGAACCCGATTTCCGGCCCCGTGAAATCGATCACGTAACACTCCCGGTCCAGTTGGGCGAAGATCGCTTTCGCCCGCTCAATATCCTGCAGGCAGTCGTCAAACGCCTCGCCTTTCTGAAAGGGCACGACCGGCCCCTCCCGTAAAAAATTCGCCGTGCGCTGCGGCACAAACCCGAACAGGAAGGCCGAGAGATAGTTGTCGCCGTCATCCGGAATACAGCGGAGGGCGCGCAGGTCGTATTTCAGCACCCGCTCCTGATCCGCCGGATTCCCGTCGATGAACTCGTCCCGCATGCGGCCCTGCGCATACTCGGTGAAGACCCGGATCAGGGCCTCCTCCAGATTGAACCCCGCGCCCACTTTGAAGAAATGATGGAACTGATAACTCTCCGGAATGTTCGGGTCCCAAAAGTAGGCCCCCACACAGGGCAGCACACCGCCGAAAGACAAATCCTTGAGATGGACCTCAATCCCCTGCTGCCGGACAAACGCCATCTGCTCCCGCACCACGGGATGCGTGACCGTGTCCGGATCGATCGTGGGCATAACCAGACGCTGCCGAAGAACCGTGATGTGCACCCGCCGCTCGAAAACTTCCTCGATCGCGTGAACAATCGCCTCCTCGCGGTAATTGCCCGCCGCCATGCCGCTGGGCCCGCTGATCCGCCGCACGAACTCGATCGGGAGTTTGGCTGTCCTGCCGGTCATCAGCGAGAACCCGTCCGCCCAGAACATGGCGATGTCCGATTCTTTGACGCGCCCGATCATCTTCTCCGGAAGCGTCACATGCGGGATCATCTCCTCGATCCCCACCGCATCGGGGATCACGTCCTGATGCCCGACCATATACCCCTGCAGCTCCGCATGCGTCTTGGCACCCGCCCACTCCGCGCACTCGGCCAGGGCTCCGGCCTTGGCCTGCAACGGCGTGATCCCCTTCCCCATGGAGCGGAACTCCAGATCGTCGATGTACAGCGCCGCCCAATGGAGACGCTCGGAGACACTCGTCTCGAACAGCCGGTAGTCATACCGACTACCGATCACGGCCTCCAGACGCTGAACCGTCTCTTCCAGAGGCACGCACCGCCCGAACACCAGTTTTTTGCGGCTTTCCAATTTCATACGGCTCTCCCTGTCCTCGCAAATGCGGGCGTCCCTCTCGCACAAAGGCACGAGAGCACGGCCCCCGCTCACCGGGGTCTGGGCAGAACACGCCAATGGTTCCCGTCCGACAACAACAGCAGGCGGGCGCCCAGATACACGAGCGTCCCGCCGCTCATCTCCTGACCCAGCCTGCGCCGGACAGACACCCCATCGGGGTTCGCGAACTCAACCGTATCCGTGATACCGGCCGCCATCCGCAGAGCCCGCAACTGTATCCCGTCGGCATACGGACGCTTCAGCGCGTTCCGCAGATCGGAATCCGCGCCCAACCCCGGCGACTCCAGCACATACCGGTGCGCCGCCATTCCTTGGATCGAACTCGAAAGCCGATAGGCCCACGGTTTGCCCCAACGGTCGGTCAGAGGCGGCCGGGCCGCATCATCCCCCTCCACTTTCAGGGCCTCCAGCGTGGGAGGGAACGCGATGTCCCGCAGATAGGCCTTCTTCAACGCGTGCGCGACCCGCTCCCGGTCCAACCGTGTCAGCCAAGTCCGCGCCATCTGATCCCCGGCCTTTTGGAGCGCCGTGACGGGCTTCTCCGTCTGCATCGACTCGAAAAGCCGGACCGCCATCTCCGTGTTGCCGTTCTTGAGATGATGCCACGCCGCGAAACCCGACATCACCAAAACGAACGGATCGCGCGGCGTGCGAGCCGTGAACGCGATGCAGGCCTTCAGGCTCTCTTCCGCCACAAACCCGCTGTTCGTGCCCACACACCACACGTCCCAAAGCCCCCGCTCGTCCGGTTGGACGGTCTGCCCCCGGCAAACCAATGCGCAGACTCCGATAACCGCCATAATCCCGATGCTTTTGCCCATCCGTTTGTCTCCGCCGCGTTCCGCTTCCCACCATCCGAACATCTGAACTATATGCTAACACAGGCGCAGCCCGCAACCCCAAAACTCTTTGCCTGTAAAAACACTCCCCCTCCCCGCGTTCCCGACTGCTGAAAAAGAAGCTCGTGCGTCATCAACGCGCACGGAACGCGTCGAGTTGCTTCTTGGCGCAGTTGGTGGTTACCGTCTGCGCACCGGCGGCAAACGCCCGAAGCGACATGTCGAGATTGTCGATCGTCCACACGTGGAATTCGTAACCCGCATCCCGAACGACCCTGACAAACGCCTGGTCAACCACGGAAGGATCGAAGTAAATGTCAACACCATCGGCCCCGATGCGCTTCAGCGTGGAGACGATGTCTTCGGGCGCAACGGGCACCTTCTGTCCGTCCTGCCCCTTCTGGTGGGCACCCGTGAGCCAAAAAACTTTGTACTCGGGCATCTGCTTCTTAAGTTCGGCGCAACTCTTCTGGTTGAAACTGATGAAGAGCGTGTTCGCGGGCGTGGCTTGCGTCTGCTTCGCGAAAATCTCTTTGAGATACGGCACGATCTCGGGCCCCGTCTTCACCTCCACGTAGATGTAACGGCCGTCACGGGCAAGCGGAAGGACTTCCTCGAGCAGCGCGGGGCGCGTGGGCGAGTATTTTGAACCCTCCCATTTTCCCCAACCTCCCACGTCGCATTTCGAGATGACATCGTCCCAATTTGCGTCGGCGCACGCAAGCGTGCAGGCACCGGCCGTGGTGCGGCGGAGATTGCCGTCGTGGAACGTGAACACGCGTTTGTCTTTCGAGAGATAGATGTCGCACTCGAAGCCGAACCCGCGTTCCACGGCCATCTGAAAGGCCGGGAGCGTGTTTTCGGGCGCATCGTGCGATTCGCCGCGGTGAGAGATGAAGGTGTCGGGGGCAGGGGCGGCGAAATACGTCTGACTGTCAGCCGCGCATCCCCGGACTTGACCAGCGTGGGACGGCGGGACAACTTCCGCCGCAGCACTCCCTACGAGCAAGACCGCCAGTGCGGTGAATGTCTTTTTATCGTCCATTTTCGTTTTCCCCGTCAGCCAGCGGCCAACGCAACGCTGGCCGCTGGCTGACGGGATCGGCAAAGCACCTCCGAACTCGACATTATGCATGGTCTCTCCTTTTGAACTTAAAATCACATCATGATTGGGTTGCAGGCTCACACCTGTTCAGTACGCAGGGCCGGGTCGAGCAGGTCGCGCAAGGCGTCGGCCAGATGGTTGAACGCCAGCACCAAGGCGAAGATCGCGAGCGTCACAAAAGTCATCTCCCACCACACGCCCTGCCACAGGCGCAGCCGCGCGTTGTTGATCATGATACCCCACGAAGGCTCGCCCTGCACGCCGATCCCGAGGAAACTGATGAAGACCTCGGTGGCGACCGACGCGGGAAAGCGGATCGAGAACGCGATCAGGATGATGTGCGTCACGTTGGGCAGAATGTGGCGGAACATGATCCGCGCGTGGCTATAGCCCAAGACCTGAGCGGCCTGCACATAGGCCCGCCCGCGGTGCTTGATCACCTCACCGCGCACATTGCGGCAGACGCTCACCCACGTGGTCAGCCCGATGCCGAGGTAAACACCCAGCAAACCCTGTCCCACCACCATCGCGATGGCGAGGATGAAGAGCAGGCCCGGCATCGAGGCCACCGTGGCGCAGAGCCACACCACCAAACTGTCGACACGGCCCCCGAAGTAACCGCCCAAACACCCCAGCAACACGCCGAGCGGAATCGCGATCAGCGAGGTGATGATCCCCACATGAAACGCGATCCGCGCACCCTGAATCAGCCGCTGCAGCACATCGCGCCCCAAGTTGTCACTACCCAGAGGATAGCACGGCTGTTGCGCGACCGCCCCGCGTTCCTCCGTAAAAACACGGACAAACGCGGGCGGAACATAGCGGGACGTTTCGCGCACTTGGTTGTAGGACGGAGTGCGGTCCGTCCACCGGCACACTTGATACACAGCCTCGCCATACACCGCCGCGCAAGCGTACGCCGCCACAGTCAGCAGGCAAAGCCGCGTGTCCCACCGCCGCCATAACTGCCGCAGGATGTTCGTTTCTTTCGCCATCCTATTCATACGCGCAGACGCCGCTGCGCGGGGAATTCGCGATATTCAAGAAACCGCATTCGCCCGCTCTCCCCCGTTTGCGGGCGCATGTTGCGCAGAAGACGTTGTCTTTGCCGCTGCATTCACGGAGTCTTCGCCCGGGAAGTAGCGCGCAACATCCGGAGTGAGCAGAACGAGGTTGGCCCCATCCCGGAAACGCTTCGCATACTTACCCCGCACACCGCCTTTCAACTGGGAAAAGTCGTATTCGGGGCGCAACTCGTCCACTGTTTCTTGCTCATTTGCCTTCTTCATAACGCCTCCGCTCCTGTGGTAACTTCAGCCTTAACAGGATCCCACTCAAATCGCATCCGCCACCGTCCAACAAGTGATACCGAATCGGATACCCATCGTTGGCTGACATTATACATGGCAGAGGCGAGAGTTTCAACTCTCCCGCGTTATCCTTTCAATTCTCACGTCACGAACGCCAAGGCCCCTGATTTGCATGAAGTTTCATGTGTTTCATGGTTCCAATTGAGCGTTAAGCGTTTTCTACTTCGGCGTTGGACGTTCAGCGGTCGGCGTTCAGCGGTCATTCCGTCTTGACGCCCTCACGTCCTTTTTGTAAGAATGTAAGGAAAAAAGGAGCCCGCTATGACACTCGCGAAACTCACCAGCAAAAATCAGTTGACCCTGCCGAAGGACATCGTGGCGCAGTTCCCGGGCGCCCAGTATTTTTCCATTCAGGCTGAGTACGGGCGCATCATCTTGGAGCCCGTCAATCCGCAGCCTCTCAGCGCCGTGCATGAAAAAATGGAACAGCTCAACATAAACGAGGCAGATATCGAAAAGGCTGTGGCGTGGTCGCGCAAAAAGAAATAAAAGCCCCCCGTGTTGTTATCGACACGAATGTCGTCCTCTCTGCCCTTTTGTTCAAATCCGGCAGGGTGAGCTGGCTGGTGCCTCTCTGGCGGTTCGGGCCCATCATACCGATCATTTCAAAAGACACCGCAAGCGAACTGATCCGGGTCTTGAAATATCCGAAGTTCAAACTCACGCCAGAAGAACAAACCGCCGTTCTTTCCGCATTTTTGCCCTATGCGGAGGTTTCCGCCGCACGAGGAGCCGTGTCTGTACCGACCTGCCGTGATCCGGACGACAACATGTTTCTTGTACTCGCCGCCCAAGCTCGCGCGGACTATCTCGTGACCGGCGATGCCGGCTTGCTGGCTGTTTGCGGCTTCAAAACGTGCCCGATCATCACGCCGGAACAGTTCCGGCGCAACTTGAACGTTGAGCGTTGAACGTTGAGCGTTTTATCCACAGATGGACGCAGATTACGCGATTTTTTTAGAGATGGCATTGCTCGGTTTTTTGGAACCGCCAAGACGCCATGAACGTCAAGGAAGCCCCTAGTTTTCATGAAGTTTCATGTGTTTCATGGTTCCGCTTGAACGTTGAAAGTTTTCTGCAGGGTTCTTGCCTCTATCCCCGCTGTCACCCCAGCCTCACACGCGGGTCGAGCCAGGCGTAGCCAAGGTCGGTGACCAGATTCACACCTTGGTACATCAGCGCGCCCAACACCACCACCGCCCGCACCACAGCCATGTCCGACGAGTGCAACGCATTCAGACTGACACTGCCCAGGCCGGGGATGCCGAAGAAACTTTCCAGCATCAGGCTGCCGGTGAACAGGAACGGGATCGAGAGGCTGACGTAGGTGACGATCGGAATCAGGCTGTTGCGCAAGACGTGGCGCACCATGATGCGGCGCCCGCCCAGACCCTTGGCCTGCGCCGTGCGCACGTAAGGTTTGTATACCTCGTCAAGAATCGCGGCGCGGAAAAACCGGACATCCCGTCCCAATCCGCTGACGATCCCGATCAGCACCGGCAACACCAGATACGCGGCTGACTCGAAGCCCCAGATCGGAAAGAGCCGCAGCTTGAACGCCAGAAGGAACTGTCCCGCCAAAACCCACACCACGTAATTGACACTCATCAGAACCGTGGAGAGAATCAGCACCGCCTTATCCGCCACGCCGCCGCGCCATGCGGCGCAGACCAGCCCCAGCATCACGCCCACCAGCGTGCCGCCGATCAAGATCGGGATGGTCAGCGAAAGCGACGGCCCGACGCCGTTGCGGAGAATCCGCGCCACCGGCAAGTTGTGTTCGGAGGAGACGCCCAAATCCCCCCGCGCCAGAGAAAGGAGGTAACGCATGAACTGCGAGTCAAAAAGGCCTGCGGTGCGCCGACGCAACCGGATGACGCTGGGCAGCGCCCCGCCGACATCCAGCGACACGACCCGCCAGCCTTCGCGCACCGCGAACGTCAGCGGCGCGGGACCGTCGATCATCGCGTCTTCGGTCATTCCGGTCGCGCTCTCCCGCAACCCGATCAGGACATGCGGCGCATGGATACGGTATGAACCTGCGGGCAGCGCATACGCCAGAGGAACACGCCGAAGCCCCCCGGCGTCCGCCTGCGGCAGGTGTGCCCGCGGAATGTCCCGCATGGCACGGAGCCGCACCCATCGCCCGAACACAAGCGGTTTGTCATACCCGTAGCGCGCGTCGAACGCGGCCAGCGCCTCTGCCGAAGCGTTCTTTCCCAGCACGACCTCTGCGGGCGATCCGCCCACAACGTGAAAAAGCACGAACGTCAGCAACACAATGCCGAACGTGGTCGGGATCATCTCCAATACGCGCCGTATGACATATCGCCGCATAACCCGCTTCAGAGTTCCTCGTGCTCACTGCTGACCACGAGGCCGTCATCGGTGAAAAGGTTGATGTAATACACCCGTGCCGTCGCCGGGATTTCGAGTGCCGCCTCTTCGAGACCGGCGTTCAGTTCGAACGGCACCGCTTCCCACTTCCGATCCTTCCAGATGCCCGTGTCCGCCGTATGGTTCAACTCGGCCCGGACGACCACACGCCGGTTACCGGTGAACGTGATCCTGACCTTGCGGTCCTCGCGGTGGACGCGCTTGATCTCCGGCAGGGCGGATGCGCCCCGCGTGATGTGATCCGCAAAGGCGAGGATCTCGGCGGGGTTCTCACCCGCGGCACCGTGGCCGTGCGGCATGCGCAGACGGACGCAGAGCGTGCGCGGGACCTTCAGTGCCCGATAGCTCTTCTGCAGTGAGTCCATCGGATAAGCGAAATCGTTGCTGCCCGTCACCCAGAGGAATGGCATTTTCGCCAGCGGCAGATAGACCGAGGGGTCCCACAGGGCCAACCATTTTTCCGCATTCTCGCGTTTCATGCTCTGAAACCGCGTCAGCCAGCATGAGTTGTCGCCCAGAAAACCGCAACCGTAGACCGGCACCGCGAACGCAAACCGGTCGTCCACACCCGCCACGATACAGGTAAGGTATCCCCCCCACGAGATTCCGGTCACCCCGATACGCGCGGGATCAACGCCGGGCAGCGACCGCAACAGCGAGTGCCCGCGCACTGCCGCCGCCACCGCATGGTAGGTCCACTGGTCCCGCACCGGATCCGCATACTTGTCAAAACCGCCCCATCCCGCAGGGCCGGCCCATGCATGACGCTGATGTCCTCTCTGCTCGTCACCGAACGCGTTTCCGCTCACCGCCCCGCAAGTGTCCATCGAGATCGCCGCATAGCCGCGGCTGTTCCACAATTTTACCCAACGGATAAAGGCAGAACCGCCGCCGCCGTGGATCAACACGATCCCCGGCACCTTTGTGCCCGGCTCCACCTTCGGCAAGGCGTAATAGGCAAACACGCGCGTCGGCTTTCCCTGATAGACCTCACCCTCATAAAAAACCGCCTTCACGCCGTTCGTGGCGTATTCCGGCGCATCCCAAACCTGCGGCGTCTGATACAGCGGCGCACGCTCCCACGGACCGACCTTACCCGCTGCGGCAAAACCGGCCAGCGCCGACATCATGACTACGATCCACAATCTTTTTTTTCGCATACCTGACTTCTCCCCTCTTTATTCGGACTCATGAAAACAAGCCCGCACCTCATTCCCAGAATTCATTGCGTCAGCCGAAGCATCGAACTGCCCTTGGACGGAATCAACGCCGGACAAGGCAGATGCCCCGAACGCAGGCGGCTCAGATCCGTCAACACAGATTTCCAGTCGCGGTGACGGTGATCAGGGTGTTTGGCCAGCATTTTCTCGAGCAACAGGGCGAACGCCTCACTTGTCTCCGGCGCGAGCGTGCGGACATCCGGGGCCTGCGCGTCGCCCGTGTGGCTCCGCAGGGTCTCGTCCTCCGACTGACCGTCAAACAACACCCTTCCCGTAACCAGATGATACAGCGTCACGCCCAATGCGTAGATATCCGAACGGCAGTCCAGCCGATCGCTGCCGTAAACCTGTTCGGGCGACATGTAGGCCGGTGTGCCGAGGATCTCATCCGCCTTGTCTGTGGTGCTCCCCTTGCGCAACGTGAGCGAGCGGCAGAGCCCCAAATCCGTAACCTTCACCGTGCCGTCGGCATCCGCCATGATGTTGTCGGGCTTGATGTCGCAGTGGATGATCTGCGCGGTTTCCCAAGCGTAATTCAGGACCACGGCCACATTTTCAGCGACGATGAGCGCATCCTCCATCGGGACACGGCCTTTACGACGCACCAGATTGCCCAACGTATACCCCTCCACCAATTCCATGATGAAATAGTAGACCCCATCGGAAAAATTCGCGTCATACACCTGCACGATCCCCGGATGCTTCAACCGGGCCGCGGCCTGCGCCTCCTGACGGAACCGCCGGATGTCCTCGGGATCGGAGGAGAAATCCGACGAGAGAATTTTAACGGCCACGAGCCGATCCAGCGAGACCTGCCGCGCTTTCCATACCGAAGCCATGCCGCCATGCCCGATCACCTCCAGCACCTCGACATTCGGCAGGGAGAACGAAGTCGAACTACGCATGGCTCCAATCCTCCTTCGCCTCATCCTCCGCAGACACATCGGAAGACATCGCCTTGTACTCCCGTAACTTGCGGTGCAGCGTCCGACGGCTGATCCCCAGCTCCTCCGCAGCCCGTGTGCGGTTCCCTCCGTTCTTCTCCAGCACCGCCATGATTTTTCGCCGCTCGGTGTCGGCCAGTGATCCGGAGAGCAACGCCGGCGCACGGGTCGCGGCACTCGCAGACCCCCGGACCGCTTCGCGAATGTTGGCAGGCACATCCCGCGCGGACAGCCGGTCCGACCGCGACAACACCACCATCTTCTCGATCGCGTTACGCAATTCCCGCACATTGCCCGGCCAAGCGTAAGCGGTCAGCAGTCCCATCGCATCGGGTGTGAACCCGTCGATCTGCCTGTTGTTCCTTTCCGTGTACTCTTTCAGAAACCGGTCCGCCAGCAGCGGGATATCTCCTGTCCGTTCACTCAACGACGGCAACAGGATATCCACCACATTCAGCCGGAAGAAAAGGTCTTCCCGAAACTTGCCTTCCTTCACATAGGCACGGAGGTCCCGATTGGTCGCGGCAATCACGCGGATATCGGTCTCAATGGTCTCCTCGCCGCCCACCCGCTCGAAGGTCCGCTCCTCCAGCACGCGCAGCAACTTGACCTGGATCGAAGGGTCGATCTCCGAAACCTCGTCGAGGAACAGCGTGCCGCCGTCCGCCATCTCGAACCGGCCCTTACGCTGCACGGTCGCGCCCGTGAAGGCCCCGCGTTCGTGACCGAACAACTCGCTCTCCAGCAGGGTTGGCGAAAGCGCCGCACAGTGCACGGCCACGAAAGGCCCTTTGGCGCGGGGACTCAACCGGTGGATCGCCTGCGCCACCAGCTCCTTGCCGGTGCCGCTCGCCCCCTGGATCAGCACCGACGCCTGTGTGGGCGCGGTCTGGCGGATGATCTCGAAAACCTGCCTCATGGCCGGCGACTCGCCGATGATGCTTTCCATCCCGTACTTCTCGTTCAACTGGTTCTCGAGCGTCTCCACTTTCTTTTCGAGGTCGCGGGACTTGATGGCCCGCGCCACCAGCAGATCGAGATGATCAAGGTTGATCGGTTTGGTCAAAAAATCGTAGGCACCCTGCTTCATGGCATCAACGGCCGTCTCGACAGAACCATAGGCAGTCAACAAGATGCAGACCGTGCGGGGATACTGCGCCATCACACGCCGCAACAGCCCCAGTCCGTCCATACCCGGCATGCGCAGATCCGAAAGCATCACGTCCGCCTGCAATCCCCCGGCCAGCAGCTCCAGCGCCGCGTCCGCGCTCTCCACCGCCTTCACCTCATAGTGGTGCTGCAATGCGCGCTGCAACCCGTCCCGCGTGTTCTTGTCGTCGTCCACGACCAACACGACCGGTTTACCTGTCTTTTTCATGCGTCTCTTCCTTCGTCGGAGTCCCGAGCAACCTGATCCGCCGTTCCGAACGGGGCAGGCGGATCTTGAAACAGGTCCCCTCCCCCGGTTTGCTGGACAATTCGATCTCGCCGCCGTGCTCCTCAATGATGCGCTTCACGATCATCAATCCCAATCCGTTCCCCTTGGCTTTGGTGGTGTAATAAGGATCGAACACCCGCCCGAACTCGTCCGGCAAAAGCCCCTTGCCCGAGTCGATGAACGCGATATCCACAAACACGTCCCCCACCGTGAACACCACTTTGAGCGTACCGCCATCCGACATCGCCTCCAGAGCGTTCTTGATGAGATTGAAGAACACCTGCTTGATCTGAGCGCGGTCGAGCCGCATTGCCGGAAGATGATCCGGCACATCCACCGCGACCTGAATCCGCCGGTTTTCAAACTCGCTCTTCAGCACGCGCAGCGTCTCCTGCAGCACCTCCTTCGGGCATTCAGTTTGAAGCACCGGCTTGGAGGGCCGCAACGCGCGCAGGAACTGCGTGATGATCGCGTCCAGACGCCCGACCTCCGCGCGCGCCACCTCCACCAGATCCTCCAGCGGTTTGCGTGTCTCCTCCGGCACCCTGCTCAATTCGCGGGCCAGAAGCTGCAAATGGATGTTCAACGCATTCAGCGGGTTGCCGATCTCGTGCGCCACCCCGGCCGCCAACAGCTTGACGGCATTCGAGCGTTCGTTTTCCAGCGTCGAGGCTTCCTGAAGGCGGTCCCGCGTCACATCGCGGAAAATCACCAGCACGCCTTTCTCCGACACCCCCTCCTCATCCAGCGGCACGGCATAGACACTGACGAACCGGTGCTCCGGATAGGTGATCTCGACTTCACGCGTCACCATCCGGTTCCACTGACTGTTCCCCTCGGGCACATCGAACAGATGCTCCCAATCCCACTCGCGCAACAGCCGCAGAACCGAACGGCCCTTGGTGCGCGAAAACTCGAACCCCGCCAGCTTTTCCGCCGCTCGGTTCGCATACAACAGCTTGCCCTCCGAATCGAGAACCATGATCCCTTCCTGAATCGTCTGGAAGATCGTCTCCAAAAACCCGCGCTCCCGCGCCAGACGCATCATCTGCGCCTGCAGACTCTCCGGACCCAGCTTATCGATCCGCGCCACCAATCTATCAAAAAATCCGGACGACATGGTGTCACACCCTTTCACAGTGTCACTTTGTCACAAAAGTATACGGGGCAGACGCGCTGGCCGCAAGAAGATTAGCCGGAACACAGCCGGAGTTTGCGGATTCAACAAAAAACACGCTCTTGACCCTCTCCGTCCAGATTGAGTATAGTTCAACCGTTTTCGTCCGGAGAGGTGGCAGAGCCTGGTTGAATGCACATGACTCGAAATCATGCGTGCCGCAAGGTACCGGGGGTTCGAATCCCTCCCTCTCCGCCAATTCCCCTTGCCCTCGAATCAGGAGGGGAGGGATGAGAACCCACGGGTTCGACCGCCTGCGCAGCAGGCAGGGGCCGCACCGAAGCGTGCGGCAGGGAGGCGCAGCCGACCGGCAATCCCTCCCTCTCCGCCAATTCCCCTTGCCCTCGGATCAGGAGGGGAGGGATGAGAACCCACGGGTTCGACCGCCTGCGCAGCAGGCAGGGGCCGCACCGAAGCGTGCGGCAGGGCTGTTTCTCACACGAAGATACGTAGCCCTTCGGATTCCTCAAGAAACGGCAGGAAATCCGCTGGCAACGGCGCGGCAAAATCCAACTCCACGCCCGTAAGGGGATGCGCGAACGCCAAACGCGCGGCGTGCAGCAGTTGACGGGGGGGCACATGCGGCAACCGCTTATCCTCAGCGGACTTCCCGTACAGGGCGTCCCCCGCCACCGGACAACCGAGCGACAGCATGTGCACGCGGATCTGGTGCGTACGGCCGGTTTCGATGCGGCAGCGCACCAGCGAAAGCCCGCCCAACCGCTTTTCGACCGTATAGTGCGTCACCGCCTCTTTCCCCCCTGTTTCCACCACCGCCATTTTTTTGCGGTGCACCGGATGACGCCCGATCCGCGTCCGAAGCGTGCCGGAAACCTGCGGCGGCGTGCCGTGTACCAGAGTCAGATACTCTTTGCGGATCTCGCCGGTCTGGAACAACCGCACCAGACCGGCCATGGCCGCATCGTGTTTGGCCACCACCATGAGACCCGAAGTGTCCTTGTCCAAACGGTGCACAATGCCGGGCCGTTGCACGCCCCCCACCCCAACCAGATCGCGGCAATGATGTAACAGCGCGTTCACCAAGGTTCCCGCCGCATGGCCGGGCGCCGGATGGACCACCAGTCCGGCGGGTTTGTTGATCACCAAACAATCGCGATCCTCATAAACCGTATCGAGCGGAATCGCCTCGGGCGCAGGTTCCGCCGCAACCGGCGCGGGCAGGCAAATCTCGATCACACTGCCGGGCTGCGGACTGGCGTTCGCCTTGACCGCAACCCCGCGGCAGGTCACCCGCCCCTCGCGGATCAGCGCCTGCAAGCGCGCGCGGGAGAACTCCGGCAACTGCGCCGTCAGCCACACATCCGTGCGTCCGGTGGCGTCGGCGGGCACAGGCACGGAGAGCACCCGTGGCAGCGGCCCGCCGGCCTCCGCTGATTCGCGCTCCCCGCGATCCGCATCCCTGATCTTTTCCCGACACGACACGAGAATCACGCCTCCACCAGAATCCGAAAGTGTGTCATGCTGGACTGCCGTGCGCATCGGCTCAGGGCTCCGATGGCGCAAGCGCCTCGGCATCCCGCCGCATCCGTTCCCGATCCGCAGCCTCCAAAAGCAGATCACCCGCTTTCGCGTTCTCCAAGACGTTCGCCTCCTTGCGGGCACCGCACAAGGCAGCCGTCACCCCGGGCTGGGAGACGGTCCAGGCGATGACCAGTTGCGAGAGGGTGCAGCCGTATTTGTCGGTCAGGTCATGCCAGCCCTCCAGCATGTCCAGCACCTTACGCCGTTTGTCCAAGGCAAACCAGGGGAGCTTGTTCCGGAACGCCTCCGGGTCAAACGAGGTGTCCATGCCGATCTTCCCGGTGAGCAACCCCTGCTCAAGCGGCGAGTAAACCAGCACGGCCAGATCCTTCGCACGGCAATACGGCAACAGCTCGTGCTCGATGGCACGGTCGAGCAGACTGTAGCGGGGTTGGTTGCTGACGATGACACCGGCCGCGAGGTACTCATCCATCTGTTCCGGCGTACAGTTCGAGACGCCGATCTCACGGATTTTCCCCTCCTTCCGCAACTCCATCAGACAGGCCATCGTCTCCGCGATCGGCGTCTTGAACGGCTCAACCGCCTGCGCGTGCGTCTGCATGAGGTCAATCCGGTCAACACCGAGACGCCGCAGACTCTGCTCCACCTCAATCCGGATCGTGCGCGGATCGAGACAGCGCCGCACCGTATATCCGTCCTGCTCAAAATGGAGGACTCCCCTGTCGTCACCCCACCAGAGACCGCACTTGGTGGCCACCACCACCTGATCGCGCCGCCCCCGGATCGCGCGCCCCACCACCTCTTCACTGCGTCCGAACCCATAGGCTGGCGCCGTGTCGATCAGCGTGATACCCGCATCCACCGCC